>Ga0100403_1001185_pt1 | contig 24075 bp, 21 predicted proteins | sample CryGeymet201501t_FD_83663 | JGI IMG/M metagenome (GOLD analysis project Ga0100403, IMG submission 83663) | Groundwater microbial communities from Crystal Geyser aquifers in Utah, USA - Crystal Geyser metaG 2015-01t | ecosystem: Environmental > Aquatic > Deep subsurface > Groundwater | place... | reverse complement strand
TTCCGGACAAAGCACAGCAACGTATAAATTGAAATCTGATATGGAAGTAAGTGAGTTTGCAATGTTTCTTACAGGTGATTTGTTTATTGTTTCTAATAGCCATAATGAATTAATAGCTATTCAACAATTTAATGATCTGGAACCAAATTTCCTGGCTAAGAAATATGAGAGAGAACCAAGGGGACTTTAATACATAAAAGTAGGACCGTGAGAATTCGGCCCTGCTTTTTTTATGTTTAACTAAATTTAGAGTTGTTTATTAATTAATAGTATATAGTATTTCCCAGGAATTGAACAGTATCTATAAAACTGTTGCATTTCTACAACAAGTATGTTAATATGGTCTTGCCTACGAAAAGTAGTTACCAGTTAATATATTTTTTGCATGACATTTGAATATATTGCCTGTCCATAGTTTAATAAATTATAAGTTTAGGATAGAGAGGCTATGTAGGCGGCCTCTTATATCCGAAAAATAGGAGGAAGAAAAGAAATGAGAAGAATTAGTTTAATTTTAGCAGTATTGTTTATTATGGTAATGAGTTTGAGCGTATTTGCAGCACCACCAGCAAGACCAGTGAGGCCTTCAATCGTTCCATCAATACCAGTTGTTTCACCATCATTGTCACCATCACCATCACCATCACCATCACCATCAATTGTGCCAGTAATACCAGTTGTTAAAACATTGAAGTTTAATGCAGCTGAGGAACCAAAAACGCACAAAGTTGGTAACGAATGGAGCTGGGAAGTAAGGCTTAATAATAGCAAAGGTGAAAAATTGAAGCAGGGATTTACAAAGAGAACTACAACAGACACAGTATGGATCAAAGTAGTAGAAGATGATCTTAAACTTGACGATATTGGTATCAGAACCGAAGAGCTGGACATGGGAAACAACACAGTTAAGGTTATTGTTACAGAGAATGAAGGCAAATGGAAAGGCTATAAATGTACTTGGCAGTTTAAGTTAAACAGATCAAGAAGAGGCATCCTATTACAGGAAGTTATAAAACCACCTTATCATTCTTTAGGTGAAGATTGGTCTTATCAGGTAAAAACAACAACTATTAGAAATAACCGTCACAATCCTTATGGTAATAACATATGGGTAGGACAGAGCAAAAAAGTAACATCTCCTTGTGGCGTATATATTAAAGTTACCGAAGATGATCCAAAAATTGATGATGTAGCTCAGGGATATTTCTTGCTACATGATGGTAAAAATGAAATCAAACTTAGAGTTACAGAAGATAATAAGCGTGGACCTAGTGCGCCTTATGCTATCTGGACTTTTAAATTTACAGTTAAAAATGGCGTAGTAATTAGACATTAAATCATGTAATCCTATAATAATCCTATTCCTCAAAAAAGGGCCCTTAATTGGGTCCTTTTTATTGTCCTAATATTTCAATAACTTTTTCTGCTGCATTACCCTCACCCCATATTTTACCATAAGTAAAACGTAGAGGCTCAAAAGGTCCAACATATCTTTCTACTTCCTCTATGATAGAATCATAGGTCCGAACCCTAATGACATTAGAATCGACTTCTCTGTTTTTCTGCCTATCTCCATACATTATGTAAGGCACACCCATGAACCCACCTTCTTTAATGCCTGAGCTAGTATTTCCAACTAGGCAAGCACAATTATATAACATAGTCAGATAGGCATATGAATTAGCAGTCTTGATAAAATCTATATTAATATCTTTCAGCTCTTTAATGCTATCAATTATCTTTCTACTTCCAGGATCACCATTTGGCTCAATCCATATGATCCTATATTTTTTCGCTAAAGTTTTCATTGCTTCAACAAATGGCCTGTGGTCCTCATAACCATCTGTTACTGGATGATATAACACTAATATGTATCCTCCACCTGGAGGCATCGACATTGTCTTTAGAAACACGCTAACTTGGTCTAGGGCGATTGAACCAACTACATGTATATTATCCTTACCCATCCTCAATAACTTCCTTCTTGCCTCCTCTGAGGTGACGAGATGAATATCTGCTAATGCACTGATTGAATTTCTTACTTTATCATCAATGCATCCGGTATCTTCTCCCCCCTCGGTATGATACAATTTTAGACCGCAATAAGAGAATGCTATTGCTGCGCCCAAATTCTCAAATCTATCGGCATGAACTATCGCCCTGGTATATTTAGTATTGTTTTTCAAAAAAGCTCCTATTTGGGCAATTATGATCGAAATAGAGGTAGTCATATTATATATCGAATCATTCATCATTCTGTTATCGATCTGATAAACGACTGGATATTCATTTCCGGGAAATTCAAATGATCCGGTAATCACTCCATAGGGTATCTTTTTTTTATTAAATAAATCCATCAATCCCTTTAGCCTATTGTAATTCGGGTATGAGCCAATCCAAAATAAAAACAATTTTTTTCGCCTCCCTTGACTTATGTTTCCCAATTTGATACAATTTTGCTAAATTAAATGAGCATTGGCATATAGAGATTCGAGGTCCTCATCTGAATACTCCCTTTGCTCGTAGTTGGTGGATTGTGGCGGTTGATACACGCCACAATTATTTTGCCCATTTTGAGCTAGTGGCAGAGAATATCCTTCAATACATGCAGATATAAAGAATCCCATCTTAGATTTCATACTTATTCCATCAAATTTATTCCAATTGTCTAGATAATAGTTTACAGTTTCTATACTGCTAGCAGCTATTAGTTTCTTGATACCTTTATTACCAATCTTTCCAATAGTCTTTTCAATTTTATCTTTCAGATGGGAAACATCAATCTCCCTGATGGGAATTTCTTCCTGCATTTGAGTATTTATGGTTGTTGTTGTTGTTTCCTCAGTCTGGTTAAAATTAGTCTTACTAACATCAGTCTTGTTAGTATTCGATTTCAGAATGTCCTGACCTTCGTTTTTCTTTTTTCCTGAACTTCGTTTTTCGCATTTCAATACATTCCGGACATATAGCATGTTTGGTTTAGTTAGCCCTTGCCTTTTTTCTTCTAGCAATCGATATGCTCTAAGTTCTTTTTTTAGCTTAATTAATTTCTCTGATCCACAATTTAACATTTCCATTAAATCCTTATTCGTAAAATATATGAATACATCTCCATTCTTATCAATCCAATTATTCTTAATAGACAAATCCATCCTATCGGATAAAATGGCATATAACATTTTGGCATCATTACTCATTTTCTTAAAATTTTCTGTGAATAGAAATTTTGGTAATTTATAAAAACTCGAATTTAATAATTCCTCTTGGCTTATATTTTTAGTTTCATAATCATACATAACTATTCCTCCTCATTATCCTCATTATTATTTTTTCCTAGCAATGCTAGGATGGTATTCAATTTGTTATTCACCTTCAGTAGCAATTGATAAATCTTAATTACTGAAAATATAGCCAGGAACCCGGTAACTCCGAGTTCTAGCAATTTATTTAAGTCAAAATCCAACATATCCATCTCCGATCTACTATTTTACTAGCTGCTTTTTCATGCTCAAGTTTTTATTAACTTCTATCTCGGACATGAACTTGTTTATGTATATTCCAGGAATCCTTTGCCTAGTCCCTTTATAGTACTTAAGAGGTGTGTTGCCTTGTTTATCAACGACAATCAATCCATCTTGTCGAGATTCTCTCTTAAATCTCACTTCCTCAATCCTGTTAGTTTTTAGTATTTCCCTAAATACATTAGGAAAGATATATAAAACTTGGCCTTGATCTGTTTTTTCTACAAAGCCATATTGCTCACTATGATTCTCTTTAAACTTTGCAATATTCTGAACAAAGAAAGCTTTGATATAATCAATAGCCTTGCTAAAAGTACTGACATCACCACCAGTAATAAGGTTTTTGCTGATATCTTTTATCCATGTTATTGTCGCCTTAAATGAATCATCAACATTATTCCCTAATATATCAGTTTCATATAAATAATTCCATTTCCCACAAATTAGGGTATACTTCAAATGTTCTGGCATACATTGGAAATCTTCTTTTGCAATCTCTTTTTCTAATTGTTTATAAACATCTTTCATCAGGTCCAATCTCTTTATGTATATTTTAGCGATTTTTGGCGCAAGATGTCCATAACAATTTTCAAAAAATTCGTGGGCCTCTTCTGCTAGTGCAATATTTGCAATTGGGATGTCGCTATATTGAATTATTCGCTTATGTGCTCCCTCTTTAACATTCCTTGGGAGAAATCCTTCCTCACCATTAGAAATAAAATTACATCTCCATTCATTCATAACTGGCAAAACTCCGGATGCAGTTGCCCTGGTCTTTCCTACTCCGGAAATGGCATTATATAACATCCTTTCCCTTCCAACATGATCAGAAAGAGATTGTATATCATCCAGGAATACTGGAATATTATTCATTACATTAGCAAAGTATTCTATACCATTATCGGTGGTATTAAATGATCTTGTTAGCTTTATCGGGTCCCCAAATATACTTGCAACCGCTTTCATTGCTGCTGATTTTCCACCTGACCATTCACATGTAGAATGAAGCCAGAATTTAGGACCAACACGGTCAAGAGATGCTAGGGCTGTTAGAAAAATTATGTTAAACGCTGGTGTTAGCCTAAGTTTTTCCACTTTAGATACCCAGTCGGCCCAATCTCCTCTTTTGGTAAATGCACTTTGTAGAGATGCCAAATTAGGATCACGAATAAAGACTTCTTTATCATACGGAAGTAATTCATTACGCTGCCAGCCAAACTTATCCACAGCATCGATTTTTTCAATTTTCAACTTATCTACTAGCTTTATTTGGTAGGAAATAAACATGTTTAAATCATCCATATTTCCACCCCAATATATGGGTTTGATTATGGAATTAATAAAGATACGCCAATTCGTCAAAGAGGCCATATCTTTGTTTTCAACAAGTCTTATCGTTGAGGTTATATTGTATTTATGTTTCATTACACAGCAAAGCTCAAGTTCATCTATTCCATTAACTGTAATAACCCTGCTAGGGTAGAAAATTAATGGTGAGATCATAATGTCTACATAGTATCCTCTTTCTCTCTTGATCCTTTTCATTACTCCTGAATGTGTAATAAAAAGTCCGGGTCCCCAGTCTTGGTCCATTCCAAAATTAGTCAAATCAATACCGAGCTCCTTTGATTTTAGAGTACACGCACTGTCGCCCTTCCTGGTAATATTAATTTTTTTACATGCATTTAGAACATTTCTATGCTCTTTATTCTTGAATAATAAAATATTTGGGTCCACTGGCAGATCAAACCAGTGAGCTATTTTTGCAGCGGCTTGATACGCTGTCCAATTATTTTTAATCTTGACGAAATCAATCTGGTCACCACCCTGGTGGCATTCAAAACAATACCAGGAATCAGTAACTGAGAAAATATGGAAAGTCTTTTTCTCAGGTTTACAAAATGGGCATATTATCCTGTTTGATTCTTTTGCTATCCCATAATGTATTAGTAACTGTTCCAGGGTAACTGATTTTTTAACTTCATCAAATAAAATATCATTCTCACTGCCGACTCTATCAGGTTCTTTTATAACCTCATGAACCATAGTTCGGCTATTTGTTATATTTGTCATGAATAGAATCAAATCTGTAAAATACATTGAATCAATTCTTGGCAAGTCATAACCTTCAATAACTGCACCAGTCATCGGGATTACATGTCTATAAGAATTAAGGGATATACTTCCCTCACCTTCTCTATAAAACTTATGTGTTTCTGATAACTTTATATTTAGCTTTAGTTCTCGGTGAATATCGTTACACATTATTATTATATTCACCGAGTCATCATATATTTCTACATAGGCTAACCCTTTCAGAGCAGCAATAAAATTATTTGCCCACTCCTTAAGTTCACCATTTATATCAAAGCAATGAGCTAAAGTAATACCCATGAAATCATTATTTAAGATAAATCCTGGATTAAATTCCGTTCCTCTACTCTCTGTCATCTCTTCATATGTCATCCAGGATTTCTTATGTTGGACCTCAAATGGCATATCATCTAATAATGGATTAAAACACTCTCCATCTATTTTTACTAAGCACCATTGTTTTTTCTTCCTAAAGCTTTGAATCATTTGTGTCATTCTCCTTCGTTGTATGTTTTCACAAATGCTATCAATGCTATATTAACAAGCATTTGCAATGATAAATCCTCCCTTTGCTTAATTTTATCTACTTGTTTCCTAAGTCCCTTTTTCATCCTTAGTGATGTATAGATTGGTGGTCCCTCAATTTTTTTTAGTTCAAGCTTGAGGGCATCCACCACTTCCCAGTTTTTCAAAATATTCACCTCCTATTGCACAAAAGTTTTAGCTAGTCTGCAAACACGACTAAATACCATTGCTTCTGTTGGTGATGTAATCTCATTGGCTGTTAATTTAATAAGCTCGTTAAACACAAACTCTGGCTCTTCACCTCGGATATCTGCATTTATTGCCTGGACAGGTAAATTTTTTATAAAACTAACTAAATCAGCATCTTTTTTTATAGTACTAAAAATATTACCAGTTATTAAATTAGTAATGTTTGTTAGCAGAAAAAAGCCTATAGGTAAATATAGGGCTTTTCTAACTATTTCAAAGTGGCTAACTTTAGCTTGATCCTCTTCGGCTGTCTTTGCCATAAACGCATTGTATACTACTTCAACTATAGCATAAGATTTTTCCATCTTCTTTGCTGTCGTTTCATATTCTTCATTAAGAGCTTTCATTATTGATCCTATGTCTACTCTACCATCAATATTCTTTGCGCAATACTTTCTAAATTCCTTTTGAACTTCTTCCATACTTTTAGTGCCTGGCTTAAACAAGCTATCTAAATATCCTAACATATCCTGAATAGCTTTCTTACCATCAATATTACTATCTTTGCCGCCAAACATGGAACTGATATCGTCATCAGTCCCCTTAAAATTATACTTTCGCATCCGGTTCTCCCCCTAATTCATCTTCTTGCTGTTTTTTTAATTCATCAAATTCATTTTGAATATTCTTATCAAGGGCATCGTTAACTCTCTTATCCCTGATTTTTTCTATTTCTCCCAAGACATAAGTTAACATGACTTTAGGAACATCTTTTTTGGAGTTTGATTCTAATATGCCAGCTTCGACACATTTTGACAAGACATATTTTATTAATGCGTTAGAATCGTAATCTACTAGCTCATTAGTTGATTTTGCCCGAACAAACATCAATTTTATGTCGTCATGTGTAACCTTCTCCAATTCAGTTTGTACCTCCCTTACTTCCATTTCATCCTCAATGTACATCCCCCCAAAATCTTGAGGAAATATTTCTCTGATACCTTTCACTATAGCAATTTTTTCGATCATAGTTCCAGGCATTTTGGACCAGAACTTATTTAATGTTCCGTCCTTCTTTTTTTGTTGGTACTCTGTCAAGCCAACTGTAGTTTTTTTAGCCTCCCAGTTCTTACGCTTAATAGTGGACCAACCGCCAACTAATCGCTCATTTGTAAGTACTAATGATCCTTCCCTATAATCTAATGTTCCGCTACCATTAATAATAGCAACACCAGATACCCATCCTTGGCAATCAGGATGGTTTTCAGCTCTTGATAAAAACGTATCCTTTGATACGACAAACTGTGCAGGTTCTTTCCCATACTTAATCAAGAATACTTCTTTCAAAAATGGATTAAGCTTGCGATATTTGCATAATTGAATGAATGAAAATATCTCCTGGTCTGTTATATCAGGGTTAGTACATATCATTGTGCGTACTATGTTATTGTCTAGAGTTATTTCACCCTTTGATGCTGGTATAATGTCGTTCATAAAAGTAAGCCTCCGATGCAAAAATTTTGTCAATTAATATTTATTAACATATTATATAACACTAGTTGATGTAGGGCAATTAATATTATATAATATATTTCAGGAGTGTGAGATCATGAATAATAATGATGTGAAAATCCGTGAGATACGGATGCAAAAAAATATGACTATGACAGAATTAGGAAAGAGAATAGGATTTTCAAAATGGGCGATGCTTTCTTTTGAAAAACAACGTGTTAGTTATCCGATGCCATTGCAGTATGTAAGAAGGATTGCGTATCATCTAAATGTTCCTTCCAGAAAACTTTTTTCCAGAAGTTACTGGAATAAGCATTATTATATAAAAGGAAACGTTGTCGAGGATAGTGAAAAGGTTGGCAGAAAGTGTATAGCCATCAATCGGAGGGAAAAAAAACCTCCAATTCGTGAAGAATAGTAAAGGGAGTGTTGTTGAGGATGATGGAAATATTAATAAGAGGAGAAAAATGCAACGACATTAAACTAGCGGAATCATTAGAGGACATCACAGTCACATTAGATGGAGTTAAGCTGTCATCACTGGCAGCTTGTGTATTTTTAGTAACTGGACAAATTTATAGGAGGATTTAAGATGGATAAACTAGATTTTATCATCATTGGGATCGTTTTTGTAGGCTTATTATGTTTCTTGATACAACTATATGACAAACTAACAAAGATAAGTAGAGAGTTTAAAAAATTAGATTTTATCGCTGGAGGAATGGAACAGCGTATGAACAAACTAAATGAGGTTATCTATTCTATTGATAAGAACTCAAAGGTATTGAGGCGACAAAAATTACAGCTTAAAGATGATATAACAGATAGTCAAGTCATAAATATTCAGGATATCGTATACAAAGATTATGCAAGAAGAATCGAGAATAACCGCAAAACTGAGTTATTTAACGCATCATGTAAGACAATTCCAGGGCAGAATCCAGAAGATACAATAATATTATTCGACAATGAAAATAATTGACATGATTATGAAAATAATGTAATATTTATTTAGCAGGTCAAAGACCTGACTTATATTTCAATTATTAATCTGTAATTAATGGTTATTAATTTTATGTATGGTTTATGATTTTATGTATGGATGGAAATCGTTTTAGGAATTGTTTTTGTCATAGTAATTTTCGATTAAGAATTAAATTATCAATGGTGAGCCTGTCGAGGGCTTTCTTTTTTGTGCAAAAAAAGTGCTGCTAGTAAAATAGGGGCACTAACAGCTTATACTGGAACATAATTGTATTGTCTATCTGAGGTACTTACAATTACATAAGGGTTACTACTAAATTTAAGTAATTACACTTTGAATATAGTATAGCATTTCACATCAATTATTCAATACATAGTTGATAACTAAAAAGCTAATGATTCCGAAAGATACTGTTATCACAAAGATTAGGAATCGCATAATTAATCTTTGGATGTTTGAAAATCCTTGTTTCATTTCCTCATTCATTTTGACAACCTCTTCTCTAAACTCCTTTTTGTAGGTAATTAAATCTTTCTTCATATTGTTTATTTCCCATATTAGTTTCGAAATAGTCCTATTTTTTTTACATTCATGATGCTGCTGCTGTTCTTCCATATTATTTGCTCCTAACAGTCTGACCTCTTACCATATAGTTACCTTTGTATACTTTGTATCCCAAACTCTTAAGCATGTCATACTTACTTTCAAGATTAACTTTGGCATATAATTCCTGGACCTTCTCGATCCTCTTTTCAGGTTTCCACCTCTGATATTTATCAGTATTAAATAATTCTTCCAATTCTGTTGATACCATTTTGCCATATAACTTTTTATATTTAGTTAGCTGCTTATCATTAAGCTTGATTTTATTTCCTGAAAACTCTATATTGTTTGTTAGGTTTCTTGGCATTATTGCTGTCGTTGACTCTATTTTTTGGCTCTTTGGTAAGTTCTTGTTTTTCTCTTCAATATGGGAAATAAGCGTATCAAGTTCATTTATTACCGTGTTCTTTGTTTCTTTCCTGACATTAGCAGGGGCCAGGAATACGCTAATAAAATCTTTTAGCTTTTCACCTGTTTTATAACTTACAGGCCTTCCAAAAACATCAATTTTAGGTTCCAGTGTTTCCCTCTTTCCTGGCAGTGCTTTTATCATCCTATTCTTTATTGCCTGGCCCAATGATTCGTCCTTAGTTTCTCTTTGGTAAGGGTCCATATATTCACCTATTTGTTTAACACCAGTAGGCACAACCTGTGTAGATGCTCCAGCAAAACCCTTAATAATTCCATAAGTAATACCACCTGTGGATGAATAACCACTAAATACATCAATCAAATTACCCATAAAAGACTGATTTAGCACTGTGTTAATTGGTGTAGAAATAATATCTTCTATCATAGTATCGTCTTTTTCAGCCTGGTTATGGTAATCTGCTACCGCTGAAAAAATACTTCCTACCGGAGTTAACCAGTCATATGAATAATACTTATCACCGATCTTAAACGAATATGGCTGCATTCCCTTAGCTAATTGATACTCGGTTTTCTTCTCTGAGGAAGAATAAATTCTACCAGTCAATAAACCTTTTTTAGCCATTCCATAAGCTATTGCCATTACTCCAGCACCAGAGAATGTCCTGGAGATTCTATCCACAAATAATTTCTGATCGAATCCTTTACCCTTCTGGCCTAGTTGTACTAAGGCTTTAACTAATCCACCACCTGAATAATCAACAAGCTTATCCATCAAATTAGCAGGAGTTTGAGTAAATGGCATGATTAACTCTGATCCTGGTACTTTCTTTCTGAATAAAGTAAGTGTTCTGGACAAAGCAGAATCATTTTGAAATACTTTATCAAGTGCATATAGATTAGCCAATTCCAAGTGCTGAGCAGTGTTTTTCTTGACTCCATCTAGAATCTTTAGCTCTTCTAATCTTGATTGTTTAGCTGCTTCCAAAAATGGTCTATCTGTTACAATCCTCTTAACAAAGTTATCCATCTTATTTAGGGTCTTTGACACAATATTTGTGCCCTTAAAAGTAGTTCCTCTTTTTGCCTCAAAAAAGCCTCTACTTGTGGAAGTATCAATATATTCACCGTATACTTTCGAATCCTTTATATCCTGTGCAAGTTCTACAAGACCTTTCTTAAATCCCTTAGCATATGCAATACCCTTTCTAATAGGCGCAAACACTGTTGTTCTGCCTGCTTTTTGGGTTAAAGGCTTAATAGGTCCATATTTAGTTGCTGCACTAATATAATCTATAATAGGGGCAATAGTGTTCTCCCTAAATCCCATATCAAGTGTTGACATTACAGCATTTGACGTAATATTTCTCGACACAGTTCTAGCATTAGAAAGCATGGAAATTCTTTGTAATGCTCTTAGTTTATCCCTGGTAGATGAAGGAGTTAAATCGGCAATCTTATTCAAAGCTCTAGTTAGTTCTACTATTCTCTGTCTTTCAGCATATTCAACACCTTTTCTCATTTTGCTAATAGATTCACTACCATGCTCTTTAATATATTCCTTGAACTTTCCTTTATAGAAATCTTTAGATTTATAGTTAGTCATTCTCTCAGCGATAAATTCAGCATCTTTAGGCTGCAATAGCTTGCCTTTTGTAATGTTTTCCAAAGCTCTTACATCTTTTTCTCTTTCTACCAAATCTCTCATGTTTAGCTCAATCTTATTCTGTATGTTTTTGAATTGCTTTGAGGTCCTTGGTAATCCTTTCTGTTTTGCCTGTAAAGATTCAATAGTACTTCTTAGGTCTTTGACTTCCTTACTAACTGTCTCAAGCTTTTGACCTTTTTGGGTAGTCTTAAAAGCATTGCTGATCTTTGTTGAGGCATATTTTAGCATTCCTTCCGGAGTTCTTCGCTCCCATACTGATAAAGCCTGAATAAATTGACCAGACTCAGTTGCTTTTGTTGTTAAATGATCTAGCACCTCTGTAGCTGCCGCATAGTTACCAGACCTTTCATGCAGTTCTATTAATGCCATCATTTGGTGCGAATCCTCAGCAGTTAAATTGCCTTTCTTTGATCTTACTTTAGTCCATACATCACTGGCATTATCATTAACTGAATTTACAGCAGAATCCCAGTCCTGTTGATTGATTCTTGCCTGGTATTCTTTAGGTACTTGCTTCTCAAGGTATCCCTTAAATTTTGATGTAGTAGTGGATGCCTCTCTTACAGTCATCTGGAATTTAGATATATTACCTTTAGGTCCAAAAACTGGCTGTAAAGATTCTGGAGGCGGCTTATATCCTGCAAGTCCTAATTCTTCAATAATTGATTTAGGCACAGTTTCACCAGATGCAATTGCATCCTTAGCCATTGCCTTTCTCAAATAATCAGACTCAAAATAATCATAATATTTATGGTGTCCAGGCTGCCTGTATAATTCATCTACACTTTTATAACCTTTGAGCATCTTTCTTTCTGTTCCTTCAAATCCATATTTCTTGGAATCGAGGAAATGTTCAATCTCATGCCTAATTGCTCCAACGGTCCTATTCTTTGGCATATTAGGGTTATAACTAATTACCTGGCGGCCTTTGCTTATTTTTGCATAACCTTGCTTAAGACTTGGCTTTAAGGTCAACTTCTCTGTAATGTTGTATTTAGTTTTGTAGTAGTTTAGGATATCATCTGGCTTGTCAGAACCTACCTTCTTGATGATCCTATCACCTGTATCGTCAAGCAATTTATGTGTTGCAGCTTTAGTCTTTTTGATCCTTTCAGTTCTTGATAACTTGGATAAATCTTCATCAAGACCATATTTTTTATTCCATTCAGCTTTAGCAAAACCCTTAACTTCTTTCTTTGTTTCCTGTTCAGCAGCTTCACCAGCTAAAGGCTTAAGCTTATTAATTTTCTTTAATGCGCTCTTAGTTTTTGACTTCTGAATAGTCTTACTAATTCCAGAGGCAATCGGTTTCAAAACTGCTCCAGCTCCAGCCATTATTGCTGTTTCAGTTCCTAACTTTTCAAGCCTCTGTTGTGGTGTTAAATCTCTAGCTCCCTGCTCAATAGCTTGCAATGGAGCTGACATTGCCGCTCCTTCTATAGCTCCAGCAACAGCAGTGGAACCTAATATTTTCTTTGCAACAGGGTTTTTAAGTTTATCCGCATATTTAGTAAGTTTCATAATTATGTTTTTTTCAGCAAAAGCGGCTGTCTTTGTTGTGGCTTGGCCTATAGTTGCAGATGCTCCACCACCTGGAGACATACCAAAAGAACCACCAAGGCCCAATAAATTAATAACGGTATCTACTGTATCATTGCCAGTTGATGGAAGGCCTGGAACGGTAACCGCTCCTTGATCTGTTTCGATCTGCTTATCCGCTGGGAGAGCTTCACCACCAAGGCCACGACCTAGTACTTCCGCAAATCTTTGTCTACCCTGGCCAGCTCTATCCCATAAAGATTGTTCTTTTTCTCTCTCTTCATTGGCCGCTTTTCTTATCTGAGCTGGGCTATCTGGTATCTCATTCATTGTAGGATCATAACCCCTGGTCATAAGATATCTAACATCTGACTTAAGGGCATCTATTCCCTGGGTTTTTATTTCTTCCTGGATAGCTTTTTCCTCTTGAGCTGTTGTTCCTCTTTCAGTCTCAATGATCTTATTAACTCCATGCATCCAGAGTTCTTCCATCTTCTCCTTATCAAGTTTCTGTTCTGTGACTTCCTCTTTAGAGACAGACATTATTTTCCCATTCTGAGAATAGAAATAATTATGCTCATTTTCTCCAATAGTTTTGATTTCGGTAAGCTGTGATATTATACTAGCACCTGTTTTCGGATCGCTTCTCTTATATTTGTAAACGGTCTTATCTGACTTAGCAATCCTCATTACTGCCAATAAATTAGGGCTAACCTTGCTATCTGTCTTAAGCTTATTCACCTTAGAGAAGTCGGGAACACTTAACCCCTTGAACATTTCAATTTTCGTATTTTCTTTATTGAAATCAAAAAAATCACGAATAAGGCCTGCTTGATTCTGTATATTATCTGATACTGTCATCCATGTAGGCTGCTTTTTTGTTTCAATTTCTTCTCTCATTTTCTGAGCAGTTGCCCTGTACTCTGCTTCTGGGCTTGTAGAAATGCCTTTCGCTGTTAGGGCATCTCGAACCTTTGGACCTGGGGCATCTGCTAATCTTTTCTTCTCTTTGATATATTTACTCTCTGGGCTCTCATAATCATAAACTTCCCACCATTTTAATTTAGCCATCTTGTCATCTCCTATTTAAGCTTTGATGCATAATATTTATTCAATGTAGAATAACTCTGAGGCCCAAAGTTACCATCTACTGCAAGCTTATGATCTTTCTGGAATGCTTTAATTGCTGCTGTTGTTGCTGGTCCATATTTACCATCAACAGAACCGCTGTAATATCCTAACTGTTTCATGTAACTTTGTAGTTTTGTAGTAGATAGTTGCGAACTATTTCTTCCAACACTACCGCTACCACCGCTACCACTACCGCTACCACCGCTACCACTACCGCTACCACCTGACATTCTTTTAGCTGTAGTAAATTTGCTGGTCCAATACTTGTCATTAATATTCGTTGTAGTAACTCCCTTTGATGATGATTCATGGATCATCTTTCCATTACCCTGGTATATGCCAACATGATCTACACTTTTTCCATTGCCGCTAATAGTGTTATAAAAGACTAAATCACCAGGCTGCAAGTCTTTGAATGCGACTGTAGTTCCTTTCTTTGCCTGTTCTGCTGCTGTACGAGGTATACTAATTCCATTCTGTTTAAATACCCACTGTGTATATGCAGAACAATCCATTCCCTTGCTTGTGCTAGTTCCTCCATAAACATATTTAAGGCCCATAAGAGTATTAGCTGTTGCAAGTATTCCGGCTGATTGTGTACTAGTCATAGATGCTAATTCAATACTTTTCTGCATTTCAAGCAATTTCTTATCGTATTCATATTGTTTAGCCATCTGAGTTTTAGCTGCTGCTTCCTCAAGCTTTTGTTTGTAATTAATCAAAGCTTTGTCTATCTTCTGTTGTTCTTTTTGCAATTTAACCTGGTTTTCGTACTCCTTCTTAGCAAGTTCCAGAGATTGTTTCTGTTGTAGCTCCATTTGTTTCACCCACTCTGCTTTTGTCTCAACAGGAAGTCCTAAAATAACACTTGTCTTTGAATCTACATAGCCTAATGTATCAACACGACTCCAGGCATTGGCAATTTCCATTTCTTGTTTTTCTAAAGCAAAACGCTCCTGCTCAAGCTTTATCTCCCTTTCAAAGTTAGATTGCTGTAGCATAGTAGCAAACTTTTCAAAATCCATCTGTTCGAGATTCATAACATAATCAAACTTTGTCTTTATAATTTCAAGTTGGTCCATGGTTCGGTCTGCCATCATTGAGTCCCACTGCATAATAGTACTTGCAAGTTGTAACTCTCTTTGTCGCTGATCTGCAAATCTGCTATATGCCCTTTGCTCGAACTCAGGTATTAAAGCACCTTGAGCCATAGCAGACTTACTGATTGTTCCAGAACTATATAATGTTCCCTTTGCTCCAGATGCTTCTCTTACTTGTCTATCGGCTTCCTTTTGTGCTGTCTGCAATGCTTGATCTTCAAGTGGGCTATATGTAAATGGCTGCTGTGAAGCCTCCATTAACTGAGTTATATAATCCTGGAATTCTTGTGGTGTTTTATATGCTTGAAAATCTTCTAACTCCTGGTAAAGACTTTCTAGCTGCTGTGCATAAGGGCTTGTATATTGAGGAACAGAGGCATATTGATTATAGGTATCCAAAATAGATTGATAAACATCTTGGTTACCATACAAGCTCCCATTAACATCATTAAGCTGGCTAATAAGGTTACTTGGAATACTAATATTGCCAATAGAATATGATCCTGTTAGCTGATTTTTATTCACAGAATACCCTTGTGACTGAATCCAACTCTCCAGAGAATAAGGAGATTGCGTGGATGTAGCACTAGTATTCGCATTAGCAGTAGATGTACTTGTACTAGATGTACTACCACTACTACTACTGTTATCGCTAAGATATTGATTTAAATCTAAACCTATAGTATTTAAGGAATTCCCTGATTTAATTGCATCAAGTAAATCTTGGAAAGATATTGCCATATTGTGTCATCTCCTACCAGCTGTATATTGGAGAGCTTGAAATCATGCCCTTTAATGTTTGTTGCGGTGTTGTCTTTGCTTTTGTTGCTGGTTTTGCTGGTTCTTTATAGATTGGGATACCATATTCAGCTCTAAGCCTATTTACAGTAGCATCAGATACGCCAGCTTCTACCATTTCAATTAGGAATTTAGCTGCATTATTCTCTTCATCTTCATCAATAAGACCATTATTATCCATGTCAAATTGAGCTTTCAGCTTATTCCTAGTAAGTGTATATTCAGCTTTCATCTCAGCATCAGTTATGTCCATTTCAGCCGATGCCTTAGCTGCTGCTTTGGCTTCTGCCGCTGCTGCTGCTTCTTTAGCTGCTTGAATTTCTTCTCTAATTTTTTGAATCTTAACATCATATTCGGCTTGAACTGCTGCTAATCTTGTATCATATTTATATTCTTCAGCCATTAATCTAAGCTGTGATTCAGTCTTAACCTTCATTTCTTCTTTAAATAATTCCCTTTCAATTTGAGCATTAGCCTTAGCCAAACCAAGCTTATACTCATAATCCTTAGCCATTAAATCAAGTCTATTTTTCTGCTCTCTTGCGCTTTTTTCTGCCCATTCTGCTTTAGTTCCAGCAGGTACACCAAGAATCTTTGACCTCTCATTATCAACAAATCCCATAGCATCTACTTTCTTCCATGCCTGTGCAAGTTCAGACTGTTGTTTTTCAAGATCAAATCTCTGTTTTTTAAGATCAAATTCAAGATTTGCATTCCTTGTCTCTGCCATTATCTTGAATTTTTCTAATTCTCTCTGAGTAAGCCTGGAGATAAAATCTGCTTTGGTTTTCATAATTTCCAGGGTGTCCATGTTTCGCTGATATTGAAGTTGATCCCACTGCATTAAAACATCAGCAAACTGGACCTGTCTATTTAAAAAATCCTGCTCTTTCTTATAAGCCATTTCTTCAAATAGAGGGACCATCTTATTCATTTGGGCCTGAACTATATCTTGCTGTTGAGAACCGTATAAAAACCCTCTCTCGGCTGCCATCTTAGAAACAGAATTTTCTAACTCTTCTCTTGCTGCAAGTAATCTTGGATCAGTTTCAGCGTCATATTTAAAAGGCTGCTGCTGTCTATCAATCATGCTTCGTAAATATTGGTCATAAGCTTCTGGCGTTTGATACTGTTGGAATTCATTCATCTGATTCATAATTTGGTCTTGCTTTGTAGCATTATTAACATTACCAACAAAAGGAGAGATAAGATTCATATATTGATTCATATCGCCCATTAAATTTCCTTCTGGAGATACAGTTAATCCACTTTCACCAAAATTTACAGGGACATTATTTACTAACAATCTTCCTATTTGTGGGTTCCATACTACATTAACGCCATTTTGCTGAGCAAAATTAACAAAGTCTACTTGACCGCTAGATGTTACTGGAGTTTCAGCCATTTATTATCACCTCTATTCTTGGAATCGTTTGATTTCAATATTGTGTATTTTTGATCCTGCCTTATCAGCATTTTGACCGATATAAAGGTCCATAAATTCTAGACTTCTACCAGGCCCATAATAGGCAGATACTTCACGATATGTTTCGACATCAGAGGTTACCTGGAATGATCCTGTCCATATCTGCCTATTATGTCTAAGCTTTATTTTAGTTTCATTAAAAGCATTAAAAGTCTCACAGTTTATTGTATTGGCAAAGGTAGAACCTTCATATGCGCCTGCTAACCTTAAAACTCCTGAACTCAGAGAAAGCCTAACATAATTATCGGCATCTCTATAAGCACCTAATGTCGGCGCACAATTTTGTCTCATTGAGTAATTATCTATCTTAAGCTCAAAATCTTGATGGTTTCTTAAATAAAGATCATAATAATAAGTTGCTGATGTTGTTGGCGATAACTGGATAATACAAGGTTTTCCATTATGTTTTCCAATAACATTTCCATCTTGAGCACTATGAGCATTATAATTAGTTGAATTAACTTCTCTAACAAAAGGATTAAACTTAGTTGCATCTGTTGAATTCTTTCTTATTATCCCAATGTAATCAAATATTAAATATTGGCCTGTTGAATTAACATTAGTATTCCAGCCAATCCGCATGAATGTAACTGCTCCTAGATTTGGCGCACCCTCTATTGTAACAGGAGAAAATTTGCTATATACAAGGTTCCATCCTGTAGTATAGTTATGGTTAGTACTTGAATATGTATGACATATACTTGATGATTGCCCAACAACAAGATATGTCTTGTAAGCAGCCGCATTAATAGCCGCTGTAGAACTAACATAAACGCTCATTACCAAAAAATCGTCTGTAGTGACTGGTGTTCCATCATTAAACTGTGATAGGTCCATATTAACTGGCATTGATGAATTCAAAAATACAGAGTTAGTGGTTATGCATACATATCTAACACCAATAGTTGAGCCCAAAAATTGAGTACTTGATGTTAGCCTCAAGTTAACTGTAGATTCAACAGACCAGCTAGTTGTTGGCATGGTAATTAACTTAACATTATGCATGTAATAATAGTTAAGTTTATCTTCCCATGAGACAGGTTCATCCCTAATAGCTGTTAACTGTTGGTACCAGGCTTCCCAACTTCCTAAATACACGCTATGATTATCATGTCCAATGAATGTACCTTTCTGTGTAGTTGCTCCAGCTCCAGATTCATGTTCACAATTCAAAAACATCCTATTATTCCATGATAAAATAGTCATATAGTCAGTTGAATTTGGAACAGTAGTGGCAGGTGAATATCCTGCATACATGTAAATCCTCATTTTGTTTTTCGAAGTAATATTCATTGGTGATGATGATTCCATCTCAAACTCATATGAGGGCAAATCAGATGTTCCAACATTAGTGGTGTATATAGCCGCTATGTAACGAGTGCTTTCTGGTTCAATAAAATAAATACCTTGAGTAGGTAGCGTTGCCATAGGTAAGCTAGTGCTTGCATTCCAGCCAATAAATAATTGATCACCAATAAAAACGTCCTGAGCAGTGTTAATATATCCTTTAAAAACAGCATTACCAGCACTATCTAACTCAATAGAAGGATTTCCAGAGGCATCATATAGATTAAATATAAACTTATCTACAACAGAACTATAACCCATTTGAACTCTTAGTATGCTAGAACTATCATACATAGTAAGGACAGGACCTACTATCTCAGTATATCCATCTGATGAATCGGCCACCCTAACATATTTAGTATAAACACTATTGATATTCTGGCTATCAAGATTAGTTAAGGCATGGTTAAGGTCTTTCTGGAGTCTTATGATCCCATCTTCATCAAAAGCATAGTTTAAAGTAATCTCCATATTTACACCACATTTCCATAACTTATTGTATTAGCTTGCATACCATTTATTGTTTTTCGGCCTTCTCCACTTATTTTAAATCTACAATACTGCAAACTTTGTAGTTGAGACAAACTAGGTCTAACGCAATGTCTATATATGCCAACACCAGTTGTTTGAAAAGATGTTGACAGACTAGTAAATGATGTAGAATGAGTATTAGTAGAATATGATAGTGTCATCTTTCCAAGAGTCGATCCTGAATGCTCAATAAATATATCTCTTATTGCCGACTCTGTGTTCATTTCTTCACCACAAAGAGGCTTAGTTTCCAGATACCATGGGATAATTGTTGTTGCTGCTGTTGAATCATCATACCCAGTACGCCTGGTAGTCTCTATTTCAAATATTCTCCTGGTAGTCGTTCCTAATGCAAATAAATTTTCTGAAATAACTTGATAATTATAAAAATCTGCTAGCTCTGTATAAATCATTATTTTGCTAGTGTCTTTAATATCCATAACTATGACACGATTATTTGCTGTAGAACCATAAGGAATGTTAAAGAAGATCTTACTGTTCTTTGCTCCAGAACATATCAGATTCTTTACATCCCAGTTGATACCATCAATATATTTCTTTGCTTTAATACCTATAAGCCTAGGGATACCACCTGTGTACATATATATTCCACCATAGTCTAACCAAAATAGTATTCCAGAACATTCAACAAAGGCCCTATTGCTTACACATCCTACTTCATTAGATATATCAATAAGTTCATAATTATCCTGGTTAGTACCATAAAGCTCATGCATTGTGTGTTGGGACCATACTATTACATGGTTAGAATATGTAGTAATAGCTGTTGGCTTACCATTTATATTAGTAAGATCAACATATCCTGCATCGTCAGCGGTAGTCCAATCTATAGGGCTTGCCTGCTTAGTATATCGCAAAGTTCTTCCATCATTAGCAACACCATAAACTCTGTATTTATGACTAGTATAAAGGTTACTCCTAGGAGAATTAGTATCTGTATATGTACTATAAGTAGCTCCATCCCATATGCTATTGTAAACAACTCCTGTACTATGAGCACATATAGTATACCTTCCAACCTGAGTAATAAATTCAACAAAAGTTGCATCGGCTGATCCTGCCATTGAGGAAGATACGGTATTCCATCCAACTCCAGTACTCGGAGCTGTAGAGTATAACCAGTATGGTCCTGCAAGAACATGAAGCTCTGAACTATTTCTAGCACCTATTCCATAAATTGGTGTTGTTGTCTCTGGCAATGTAGAAATAACTCGGTCAGGTCTTGTGACAATGCTTGGATATTCTTCACAGCACATATTAGCGGAGTCTACCAATTCATTTGGCTTTAAAGATACAGGATCACCATAACCATTAATTCCAGCTCCAAATTCCCTCACTATATATTTTTGTTTATAGCTTAAGTTATTCCAAAGTGCCATATTTACCACCAATCTCTATAAGAAATAGCATTCTGATTCTTTCTTCGTCTTTCCATCTTATACCAGTTCATTCTTGCATTATCCAAATTGCTTTCTGCCTCAAGCTCATAATTGTTTCCAAGGTCTAACCGTGGAAATTTACCAGCTTTACAGATTCTTGCGATAGTCTTATTTTTAAGATAATTCATAATATCTGAATCATAATCAAATATTGTAGTGCTATCACTAGATGAAGTATATTCACCTGGAACATGCCTATACATTACTTTAAGATAAACAACATCATCAGGAACAGGGCTTATACCTAACTGAGTCGTATATTCAAAGAATTGGCTTCCTTCTAGTGGGCATAGTCTACCACGTAATTTATACTTGTTATAAAACAATGTGGAACTTACTACTGTTGTCGTATTATAAGTAGTTTGTGTTAAATAAACCCCTTCTGGAAGGATATCTGATACCTTAACACCAGTAGGCAAGTTATAAAGCTGCTGATCTGCTACAGTCTGTGTACTAAATGTTTCCACCTTAGTCATCCATGGTCTAGCTTCTTGCAGTGCTATATTAATAAATCTAATCTTAGTAGTTGTTGCAATTACATTTTCAACTATTTCATCCACATAGGCCAGAATTCCCGATAGTGCTTCCATTTGCCTTCACCTCCAGGTACTTATTAAATGAATTAATGATAAAATCTCCACTTTTATTTCGAGGGCCAAACACTACTATAAGACCAAATTTTTGACTCCAACTCTGTAAAGAGGCAATAAAAGCGTTAGGGTGAAATTTCGATCTGTAGTTATGGCGTTTGATATCATCCATTGTTGCCTTTTCTACTAAGAGGATAACTTTCGTATTATTGTTAATGGATCGCTCAAACTCTCTATTAAACCTATCACGCCCACTTGTGAAGTTACTCGCTAACTCATTTAGGTTAGCTTTGCGCTCTATTACTAACTCTTTTTCGTAAGATTGGCCCTCTATCTCAAAAGAATAGTCACCTACATCTAACTTTCTTTCAATGATTTCAATATTGTTTTTCTTAAATACTTTCAGTAAATGAGCATTTTTTTGCTCTCTAGTGTCAACTATGATTGTCATATCGTTGTCCTTAAACTTTCATAAATACCTTTTTATTCAGAAAAATTGAGTCAAAATTAACTGTTTCTGTAGCATTATCAGTGTCTATATTAATAGTGAATCTAATACCTTCAACTAACTCCATGCCATTAGTTCCATACTTGGCAAAATCGCTTTCTATCAAAGATACTGAAAAAGTATTCCATCCATTTGAAATAGAGCTGCTACCTATAAATTTAATAAAACAGCTACCATAGTCAAAAGGTACAGATGTAAAAAGCACTAACCCAATGGAAGATAAATTACTTTTGTTAGCTGTATAAAAGCTAAATGTAATATTTCTATATTTGTAAATATTTACTGCCTTAGTAATAGTACAAACAAAATACCCAACAGCATCGGCATTCTTAACTAGCTGAATAGATGCACTACCTGTTATTTTCTTTACAGCATCTAGGGTCCCAACACAACTATAGAGATCAAAGTTTGTCAAAGCATCACATTCATGTACCAGCAATTTTTTAAAATTAGGCCTAACTTTCTTGCTTAAGTTGCTTCTATAAGCACCCATTATGAATTACTCCAAATTATTGCTTGATACTTTGCTGTTGTTGAATCTCCTCTTAGAGTCATATAGTTTTTAACTTTTAGGTCAATAACTTCACCTTCACCCAATTTGAATGAATTAGAGCTAGTTGCCACAAAAGTTGTTGTTGGAGTATCAGGATATATATATATAGCTCCTGTTGTTGCTGCAATAGTACATTCAAATGGGCTACCAATTATCTGTGATGCAAGAGTCGCACTATAAGTAGTTGAGCTAGTAGTACTATTTAATGAAGCTCTATCACAGCTAGTTGAATCTGTTGAACATAGCTTCTCAGGGATAACCATTCTCGCATATTTAAAGCATTCTTTGTTATACATGTAATCCTCCTTACTAAAAAGGGAGGCCAAGCCTCCCATTATAGTTCACAATTTATGAAGTCCTGGCTGCTGTTGTTCCTCTAATTCCACCAGTTGCACCCCAAGTATTATTACTACTTGAAGCTGTCATGATACCCTTCACATGCCATAATGCAGTAGTTAATCCAATTAAGGTTACTGCTTGCCATGATGCAAATAAACTTGAAAAAGCAACAATATTAAATCCAGAGCTACCAGCTATCGTTGCCGCTCCTAAGTCAACATCTAATATCAAACTACCTGCAACAGTTGTTCCCAATATGATTGTTTTTTCAACACCAACAATCGGGGCTGCCATAGATGCCTTGGCATTATCTGAGCTAGGAGCTGCACCAGCAGGAGCTATATATGTTATCCCATAAGGATTGATAGCTGTTGAGCTTAATACTCCATCAGTAGTATAAGTTATCGCTTGTACAGTCTGTTGTATTTCATTATACAAGCCTACCACTGGAATAGATGTGCTTAGCGGACCATATAATCTGCCCTGTTCATCAAATACCAGGTGGTTTTTATCTCCAACGTATGTTTTTGAACGTGTAGAACCTATTACATTATGCGGCATATCTACACCCCCTTATACACCTGCATTATAAACGATTCCAATATTTGGCAATGCGCCAGTGTTGTATATCGCTATGCTATTGAAGTACATGTTTTTTGTGAAAACTTTGTCTTTATCATGTTCGTATTCTGTTCCCATAAACCATTGAAAGATGATATGTTCAAAGTTTCTATCCCACATAACAAATGAATTTTCATCACTTTGGTATGTTGAATAACTCCATGAAATCTGTGGTAATACATTTTTAGTATTACTCATTTCCTGGGCCTTGTTTATTGATTTATAAACCTCTTCTATAGTAAATTGATTCTTACAGTGAGTAAGACCATTTGAAGCTCTTGATCTCATTGGTTTTCCTGCATGATTCATAAAGTCATAGAACATGTTCATGGCTGTTTTATGAACGTCTGGATCAGCTATATCGCCAGCAGTTGCCAATGTATCGTTTAGCAATGCTGAATCAATCAAAGGTTTAGAGTCAGATGCCAAAGGTACACCATCAGCCAGATTTACTGTAGCAATATTATCAATCCAGTAAATAGCTGTTTCCTCTTCATATTCCCTCATTGTTCGTGCTAATTCTTTCGCCTTGATAGAATTAATTACACCATATAAATCATACTTAATTGCTTCCATGGAATGTGCATATCCATTAGCAATAGTTT
>Ga0100403_1001183_pt1 | contig 24114 bp, 27 predicted proteins | sample CryGeymet201501t_FD_83663 | JGI IMG/M metagenome (GOLD analysis project Ga0100403, IMG submission 83663) | Groundwater microbial communities from Crystal Geyser aquifers in Utah, USA - Crystal Geyser metaG 2015-01t | ecosystem: Environmental > Aquatic > Deep subsurface > Groundwater | place... | reverse complement strand
TTTTTTGCTTATTTTCTTAGTATGATCATACTTAAAAGAATAGCCAAAAATGTTGACGAAAATGTTGACGGGTCAAAATAAAATGTTGACGAAATGTTGACGTTTTGGGAACAATAACAGCGAACATTAGGAGAACACATATGACAACAACAAAACTAGACTATCCAGAAGTGGCACGACAAGCGCGGGCGAACTAGATCAGATCAACAAGGGTCTTTACACAATCATAGAAGTGTCTAACCACACACATCTAAAACAAGAACACCCGACTGATCGAAACCAGTCGGGTGTTTTGTTTGAACATCCAGCAATCGATGTTATTTAGATAATGTTTTCCGAGACAGTCTCTCTGCGACAACATCCACACCAGCCAGTGTCGGATCTTTCGCAACTGCTTCATCAATAAAGCGATCTGCTTCTTTATCCGTCATTGCCTCCGGCATTGATTGATAGACCCGCATGAAATCAAGAAACTGAATAAAGTTCGGGTCTTGCTTGTATTGATCAAGCTCTGCTTGTAGTGCTTTTCTCTCACTGATATGCTCTAAGTCTTGTTTCGTCATGATTCCACCTATGCTGTTACGATGATCTCTCGCCAATGATGTAGGTTCGCGCGCCCGCGTTCCCATCCACCACCACCAGTCCGGACACCGAAACCGACATGGGTCGGTGTCCAAGTGCTTGTCCATCCAGCTGTGTACTCAAGCCACGTTTGTCCGTTGAACGACACACCGAATACTTTATTTGATCCGATGCGCCCGATTCTGTATCGAGTACGCGAAAATGGGAGTAATGAGTAGTCACCGTAGATCGATGTGCTGTTTGTTTGCGCGTCATTGATAGTTGTGTCCGTTCTCGCAATAGCGACGCCATGCTGCCTGTTAGCGCCAGGAAAGACATTTATCAACCACGCCTGTAGATCAGAGCTATCGGTTCCTGTGAAGAAGCCGAGACCGCAAAGCCAGTTCGTTACGACACCCGACGCCATTTGGAAATCGATGTCTGCTTCGATATACCACTCTGTCGCTGTTGGAACAGCGATGCGAGCATATCCACCATAGCGCGAAGCACTGCCTACAGCGCTTATTAGCTCGATAGCACCACCACCAAGGTCTGTGAGTGTAGTAGCTGTCGACGGATGATTCCAAACCAGCGACCATGCTGATGCAGCCGGAGGATCGACCACTGGCTGCGAGTGATAGACAGATATCCAATCAGTGCCGTTGCTGATCCATTGTTTGTTTAGTATGTCTGTGGCTAGATATACAGATCCAGCCGCAACGGTATTGGCGGCTGGTCTGCTTGCAATTGCACCGGGCGCAATGTAATTCGATCCACCAGCGGGAACTGCCCAAGTGTTGTCGCCACGCAGAAAGGTTGTCGAGTCTTTGGTGCCCGTCGCTGTCAGGTCTGACAGACCGTGCGTGTGGCTCGACGCTGCCTTGCCATCAAGCGTGGTCTGCAAGCCCGTTGTGTCGCTGATCACGTGTCCGTGGCTTGATGCTGCCTTCCCGTCCAGTGCTGTCTGCAAGCCAGTGGTGTCCGCAATAGCGTGACTGTGCGTAGATGCTGCTTTGCCACCAAGCGCTGACTCCAAGCCAGTGATTTGGTCCATGGCGTGCCCGTGACTAGATGCAGCCTTGCCATCCAACGTGGTCTGCAGACTGGTGACATCGCTTATTGCGTGACTGTGTGTGCTCGACGCCTTCCCGTTGAGCGCTGTCTGAAGGTCGGTCTGTGATGCCAGCGTGCCCGTGATGTCTCCCCATTCCACGGATCCACCACCACCAGCGGGAACTGCCCAGGTGTTGTCGCCTCTGAGAAATGTAGTCGAGTCTTTAGTTCCCGTCGCTGTCAGATCAGCAAGCCCGTGCGTGTGGCTTGATGCTGCCTTGCCATCGAGTGCTGTCTGCAAGCCCGTCGTGTCGCTGATCACGTGTCCGTGTGTTGATGCTGCCTTCGCGTCTAGTGAAGTCTGCAAGCTCGTAACGTCAGCAATCGCGTGGCTGTGGCTGGTGCTTGCTTTGCCATCGAGACTTGTTTGCAACGAAGTGACATCAGCAATTGCATGCGCGTGGCTCGACGCTGCCTTCGTTGCGAGCCCGCTGTCTAGCAGTCCTTTGTTGATTGCATCACCGTTGTTGATCGCATTGGCTATATTGATAAGGCGATTGCTGTTTGCATCGACGTTGCCTTGCCACTGCTGGATTTGTTGGATAAGCGTATTGATATGTGATGCGCGAATAAGTTCTTTCGCGACTCGTGGAAGCATCCAAGCCATTTATCTACCTCGATTGTGTGAAGCTATCCAGTATTTAGGCTTTCCGCGTCTAGCTAGATACTTGTATGCGAAAGACACTACAAGAGCAAGTCATTGAAGAGATCGATCTGTTCAATTCTCTTGATCGAGAATTGATCGAAGACATTCTCGACGAAAGCAAACTGTCACATGTATTGCAGAAGAAGTACAAAGTAACACCGTCCTACATCCGATATCGCAAAGTGAAACTGATCACGGATCTTCAGACGTTTCTTGCAGCGAGAAACAAAACATGCTTGGACGATTTCCAGCCGCTAATTCTCACGGCGTCTAAATAGAAGTGATTCATTTAATTTTCTCCAAATTAGAGTCTCGATGGCGCTGTGCTTCTTCGCGAGGGTTTCACAGCGCCATCGGTGTTTCTACACATGCAACTATATTCAACACCGTGCTCGATTGCAGGATGTGATCAACAGTCCGAGGACAAAGGCTATTGTCGGGAACATGCTCGTATCTTGAGACGCGCATCTTGGCGCAACCTCGAAGCGAAGAAAGACCCGATCTTGAAACGGTTCTACAATTCCGCTGAATGGAAACGGTTTCGCGAATTGCGATTGTCGGAATCACCTATATGTCAGGAGTGCAATCAACAACTCGCGACCGAAGTCCACCACGTCGAGAAAGTAAAAGATGCGTGGTTGAAGCGATTCACCAAATCAAACGTACTTTGTCTTTGCTCTCGCTGTCACTTTATCAATTACACACGCAAAGGTTTATAGTATTTTCTCGCTGGCAAGGGTAGGGTGGGTCGAAGTTCTGAGTTTTTCGCGGTCGAAGCCCTTCCCTTGGCGACTCGTATGTCTATCTGACAGGATTTAGGGTCCTTACCATTTTAGTACTAGTCACCGAAAACTCTTATTGATAATCCTTCAAAGGATCTGTCAATAAGCAAAAAGCTAAATATCTGTATATGAAAGTCAAGCCAGGACCACAAGCCCGTGTCCGCACCGATGAACTGCCAAAGTTGGAAGCTAGTATTCCCGACTATTTCACTCCAGAGCAATCGGAGGTATGGGGCGAAGTCTACTATCTACTAGACGAAGGCAACCTACTCAAGAATGTTGATCGACTGTTACTCGAAGATCTAGTGCTCAACCTCGATCTGAAACGTCGCGCGTCTGTGGCTCTCAATAAAGAAGAACTCGTGGTAGATGGTCAACGAACGATAGTCAAGAATCCGTTGCTCAACATTATTAAAGACTGTCAGGCAACGATACACAAGATCTGTATACAACTAGGTTTGTCTCCGCGCTCTCGATCTGTCATTGCACATGTGACTGAAGAGCATGAGGATGACTCGCTCGACAATACCAAAACGACAGCAACACCATGGCGAAGAAAGGAAAAGTAAAGAATCAATACACCTTCGATGAACAGCCGCTGATTCGCTTCGCCAATTTCTTGCAAAAGATTCGATATATCGACACAGAAAAGGCGGGTGATCTTGGATTCGAACTCGACGAATATCAGTGGGACATCCTTCGCGAAGTTCTCGGATGCAAGAAAGCGAATGGTCTGCGTCGCTTCAAACGCTGTGCTTTGGCTCTGCCACGAAAGCAAGGTAAAACGACCTTCGTTATTCTGCTTTGCCTATTCCTTCTGTTGGTAGACGAAGAACCACGACCGCTCATCATTCTTGCAGCGGTCGATAAAGATCAGGCAAACATCGCTCTGCAAATGGCGAAGGACTACATTCAAGCATCACCGTGGCTTTCAAGACGAATCATCGAAAAGCAAAACGAACTGCTATCACCGTCGAACAACGGGCGATTGATGATCGTGTCGAGTGAAGGATTGAAACTGCATGGTTTCAATCCAAGCGCAATCATTCTTGACGAATTGCATGGTTGGGTAAAAGCACGGGCGCAAGAAGCCTTCGACGCTCTCACCACCAGCCAACATGCTAGACAGCAGCCTCTATTGTTCATGATCAGCACAGCGGGAACTGATACAAACACTATCTGGTTCCGAGAATTGCAATACGCGAGAGATATACTCGCTGGCAAAAAGGAGAACGATTCATACTTCGCTTTTATTCGCGAAGCAGATCCATCAGACGATTGGACAGACCCGAAAGTCTGGCACAAAGTAAATCCAGCATTGGGAAAACATATTGCTCTCGATACATTCGAACAACTGTGCCAAGAAGCAAAAGACAGACCCGAGAAACAGAATGCGTTCAAAAGACTCTATCTGAATCTGTGGACCACTGCTGAAACATCATTCATCGCGATTAACAAGTGGTTGAAACTAAAGGAAACAGAGATCACAATCGAGGATCTTCACGGGCTCGACATGTATGTCGGTATCGACCTATCAGCGACGAAAGACTTAACAGCAATCGTCGGTTGTGTGGTGAAGGACGATCTCTTTTATCTAATACCATATGGCTTTACACCAGCGGCGTATCTCCTAGAACATGAACAGCGAGATCAACAACCATATAGCCAGTGGGTCGAAAGTGGTCACTTGATAGCGACACCGGGTCCTATTGTTGACCAACGAGTTCTTCGTGACTACATTGACATTCTCGCGAAAGACTTCAAAATAAAGGACATCGCTTTCGATATCGCTCTCGCTTCACAGCTAATGCTCGAATTGAATGAAAGAAAGTTCCCAGTCTCGAAGTTCAAACAAGACTATTCTTGGATGCACACAGCGACAACTGATTTCGAGTCTGCAATTCTCACAGACCGAATACGCCACTTCGACAACAAAGTCTTGAACTGGTGTATCGAGAATCTAGCAATCACTCGCGAGACTTCAACAGATCGCATCCGACCATCGAAGCGACTGAGTAAGCAACGAATCGACTTAGCAATCGCGGCAATCATGGCGCACGATAAAGCGAATCGGGCTCGCATACAACAGTCGGTGAAGAGTACCAGCCGCAAGAAGTCATCAGTTCGCGACTTTATGATTTTCTAAATACTGTTATATGCAACTACTTAAAACAGTCCGCAATTGGATCAGTAAATCGATGAAATCGAGCAACACGCTAATCGAAACTGAATCCAACATCGTCAATTGGAACGACGATTCACTTTCGCGAAATGAGACTGTCTTTAGTTGCATCCGCATCTTGTGTGAGACTGTCGCGAGTAATTCCGCTATTGTCTACGAGCGGCTGGACTCAGGAAAGCAACGGGCGAAGGATCATCCGTTGTACGACATCCTTCACAGCAAACCGAATGGTTACCAGACCGCATATCAATTCTTCTACACGCTGACACACAACTTGCTCACGCATGGCGAGTTCTTCGCCTTCGTTGATCGCAATGAAATGGGCGATGTAACAAGCATCCGACCATTTCCATCGGGCGCATTGAAAGCAGTTGTGCATGACGGTCGCAAGTGGTTTGTTCAGTCGCGTGACGTGATCTATCCTGACACGCATGTTCTACACGTGCTGGAATACACAGATAACGGAATCAACGGTATTAGTCCGCTTGAGCAAATGCGTCGCGTTATTCAATCGAGCAACGAGACTGCAACCTTCACGCACGAGTTCTTCCGGAACGGAATGTTTCCGGGCGGAACGCTGCGTCCATCCGAAAAGGTGGATGAAGAAGACAAAGCATTCATCCGAGAACAAATCGAACAAATGCACCGTGGTTCAAAAAAGACCGGGCGCTTATTCGTCGAGCCATTCGGTATCGAGTACAAACCATTGCCTTCGTTGAATCTGAAAGAAGCGGACATCAGTTCGATACAGAACTTCCAGCGCACAACGATTGCAGCCGCGTTTCGTGTCCCTTCGCATATGGTCGGTGACTTGTCTCGCTCGACCTTCAGCAATATCGAGCAAGAAGGTCTGAACTTCTTGCAGAGCTTGCGTCCGCGATTCGTGAATATCGAGCAAGCAATCAATACGCAACTGTTCACACCATTCGAGCGCAAGGATTTCTTCCTTGAATTTCTAATCGACTCAATGAAGCGTGTCGATTTGGATGCGAGACAGAAGTATTACTCCGCTGCGATCCAGTCAGGCTGGATGACAGCGAACGAAATCCGCGAACGCGAGAATCTGAACGCTCTCGCAGGTGGCGACAAACTTCGATTCCCGTTGAACACCAGCGCTGACGATTCGGAAACAGACATAGGTGTTCGCTCGCTGTCGCCAGCACCAGCGGTTCCACGCATCCAAGCGGTTCAGCGGGCGCAAGGTGAACTCCGTCAGGCGATCAGCACGACAGCCGCATCGCCGATTGCTGACGCTCTCGGGCGCATCCTGCGTCGCGAAAAGATCGACGTGGTGAAGTTGCTCAATCGACACTCGCAGAGCGAAGACCAACTTCGCGAATTGATCGACTTCTACAAGACGGATCATCGCGACTTCACACAGAAACAGTTGACGCCATCGCTTCGCGGACTGGTGAAAGGTGTCGCAGAAGACATCGCACGGGAACTGAATCAGGTGGTAGATATTAACAACGATGCGTGGCTCGACGAATTCAGTAAGGAACTGTCTATTCGAGTGACTGAAGAGCGACTAACCAAAGTCGCTGCTGTGGTTGTCGAGAAACCAGAGGATTTGATTTCGAAAATCAGTGAAGCCTTCGACGCTGAATTCGATTTGTTGGACGGTGACGCATCCGACATCGCTGTCGCAGCGAATGGAAAGTACTCAGTCGATTCGTATGTAGTTGCTGGCTACACACCAAGTCAGATCACTTGGCGAACAAATCCAGGTGCTTGTAAGTTCTGTCAGACGCTTCACAAAAGTGAAATGGATCTTCAGTCTAGATCGTATGTTCCGAAAGGTCGAACGATTTTAGGCGAGCTTGAAATAAAGAAAAGTGTGTATCACCCACCATTGCATAAAGGATGCAAATGTAGCATCGGAGTCGCGTAATGAAAAAAGAAATAAGATCCTTAGAATCCACAATATCGGCGGATGGTAGAACGCTCGTCGGATATGCTGCTTTGTTCAATGTCGAATCTGGATTGATCAACAATAAGTTCACCGAGGTTATCAAACCGGGCGCTTTCGATTTGGAAAGATCGAAAGATATTCTCGCATTGCGCAATCACAACGAGAACTTCGTTCTCGGGCGCTTTGTGGCTGGACGCGAGAACAACACTTTGCGAATCGAGCAAGACGAACGCGGTCTGAAGTTCGCGATTGACATGCCAGACACGCCACTTGGCAACGAGACGCTGGAGTCTGTCAAACGTGGCGACATCACACAAATGTCGTTCGCTTTTTACGTGATTAAAGACGAATGGATTCAGCGTCGAAACCAGCCGCGTCTTCATGTGCTTCATAAAGTGTGGATCGACGATATCAGTCTAGTACCAGTTCCCGCATACGCGGAGACATTCGCGTTCGTGCGTTCGCTTGCTGCTGTTGAGCAAGTGTCACTCGATACAGTTGCAGCAGTTATCGAGCGTGGAAGTATCGCCAACGATACCGAACAAGCGGAAATCGACAAGCTACTAAATATAGTCGAGTCAATCAAGACGCAAGCAACTGATACACCAGCAGCCGCTGACACTCAGTCGCCAATAGAAAAGCCGGTTGAAGGAATGTCGCCTGATGATCTATTGCGAGTGCTTCAAGTACTTGAGATCGACTACAAAACAAACGAGGTTTAGTAAAATGAGAAACATCGAACTGCGCCAACTACGCGCAAAGATGATTGAAGACGCGAAACAGATCGCGGGAAAAGCGGCTGCTGAAAAGCGTTCTTTGAGTAATGAAGAGAACGAGACTATCGACCGCATGTTCAACGACGAAAAGTCGCTGATGGCAGAAATCGAAAGAATCGAACGAATTGACAAGCTAGCTGAAGGTGTTCGCGAAGTCGCGAACGAAGTCAACCTTCGTGGTAATGATACCGAAAAGTCTGCCTTCGAGCGCTATTTGCGCACCGGGCGTATGGAACGCGCTTTGAACACAGCGGACGACGCTGCAATGGTTCCGCAGAGCATCGTCGAAAAGATCGAAACTGCGCTTGCTGAATTGAACTTCTTCCGTCAGCGTGCGTCTGTAATCAAGACCACGAGTACTTCCACGATTCCCGTTGTCGGTGACATTACCGTCACGGTCGAAGGCGAGTCCGATGAACTGGCAGAGACCGAACCAAGCATCAGTGGAAAAACCATGAAGGCGTACAAAATGAGCGCTTTGGTCAAATTGGCTGAAGAGTTCGTGGAAGATACTGGATTCGATATCTTCAGCGTGCTTGCAAACCGTTTCGCTGACGGATTCTCCGATAAAGAACTTGACCTATTCAGCATCGGTGCTGGTTCCACAACCGTTCAGGGTGTGGTGACTGGAGCAACAGCTTTCAATAATGGTCACGTAACTGCGTTGACTGCTGACGGAATTTTGAACTTCTACCACGCATTGCCGCAGAAATACCGGGCGAATGCTTGCTGGATTATGAACGATGCTATCCAACTTGTTCTTCGCAAGTTGAAGTTGAAGAGCGAAACTGACGGAAACTTTGTGTTCTACGCGCCCGGTGTTGCTGCTGGCTCGACCGACAGCTTGCTTGGTAAGCCAGTCTTCGTTTCACCAACAATGGACTCTGCTGCAACATCCGCGAAAGTCATCGCGTGTTTTGGTGACTTGAGCAAGTATCAGATCGCAGACCGTGGTGGCGTCCAGATGAAGCGCTTGAATGAAACCTTCGCGGCAAATGGTCAAGTCGGATTCCGCGCATACAAACGGATCGATGGTCAGGTCATGATCGCTGATGCGTTCCGCAAGCTGGTAATGTCCGTCGGCTAAGCGACAATCAATAACAATACAAAGGCTGGAGTCTTCACCGACTTCAGCCTTTTGTTTTTTACTAAATATCTGCATGATCGAACTATTAACAGCGAGAACAGTTCTTCCGATTACCGCCGATGAAGCGAAGAAACACTTAGTAATCGAGCCAGCATTTGTTGCTGACGATACCTATATCGAGTCGTTGATTCACGTCGCGACTAGCTTCTTCGAGAAAGAAACGGGTCGTGTCGTGATGCAATCGACGCATTCATACACGCTGAACAATGCGCAAAAAGTGATTAACATTCCACGGTTCAAGATCACGAGCATTTCTTCTGTCGTGTTCATCAGCGAAGACGGTACAGAAGTACCAGCCACGGATTACTTTTCTCGACTGTCAGTGTCTCCCGCTGTTGTTGTTATTCGTGATTCGCCACCAGAGAAAACGATTTTGACGAAGGTGACCTTCGTCGCTGGTGTTGCGACTGCGAATCTAGTTCCCGATGTCACCAAGCACGCGATTAAGTTTCTCGTTGCTCATTTGTACGAGAACAGGGAAGTGTACACAGACAAAGCAGCGGGCGCGAAACCATTGCCGTTTTCACTGGCAGCATTGATTGCACAGCAAACTATTACCAGATATGTCTAAACTAGCTGATCTTCGCCACGCAATTACGATTCGTCGCTATACCAACGTCGCTGACGGGTCTGGTGGATTCACTCGCACACATGTGGATACATCTACACGTGCGAGTATTCAACCTGTCAGCGGACGCGAAACATTCGAGAGTATGAAGCTCGAAGCGAAGGTGTCACACAAAATCACTGTGCGATTCGGTGTGAGTGTCAAACCAACAGACGATATTGTATTTGGGTCACGATTGTTCAAAGTGTCCGCTGTTATCAACATCGACGAACGGTCGCGTTGGATGTTGATTCTGGCAGAAGAGATTGTGTAATGAGCGAGCCAAAGATAACAGTCGAACTCGAAGGTGTTGAAGAGCTTCGACAAACCATCAAGGACATGAAAGCAGCATTTATTGTGCGAGTGCTTGCATTAGTGGACTCGATTGCTGAAAAGGTGATGCTCGAAGCGAAGACACTTGCGCCCGTGGATACGGGTATGTTGCGAGACTCGATAAAGAAAGAACTCGTCAAGAAGTATCGAGTTGGTCGTGTATTCGCGGGCGCTCCGCATGCTCACTTGTTAGAGTTCGGACATTTAACAAAGTCGGGAACAATGACTGAAGCGCATCCGTTTCTAGTTCCCGCACTCGAAAAACATCGCCGCGAGTTCGAAGACGGAATGATGAAAATCGTCAAAGATCTATCAATCGGGTAATTACATATGCTAGCAGAATTACAAAAAGCGATCTTCACCAAACTATCGACAGCAGTGTCGCTGACTGGTATTCCCGTGTTCGATTATGTTCCGCAGAACACAGCGTTTCCATATATCAAAGTAGATAATTCAACAGCCATTGAACGGTCTAACCATTCGAAACGCGGGCGGGAAATAACGACAACGATTCTGGTGTGGACACAATACCACGGTTCGAAACAGTCTCGGGAACTATTAGAGAAAGTCGATAAAGTTCTCGATAGAACATCATTGACGGTGACAGGATTTACGCATGTTTTAACATACGTCGAGTTTTGTCAAGTATACACGCAGCCTGACGGTTTCACGCAGCAAGGTGTTATTCGCGTTCGCTCGATTATCGAGGAAAGCTAACACAATAGCAGACTTCTGCCAGATGCTAAATACAATCAGAAATTTCTTTCTGTAGGAGTCCTATTATTATGTCCTTGAAAAGTCATGGCGTTATCCTTGAGGTTGGCGATGGTGCTACCCCAAGTGAAGTATTTGCCGCAATTGCCGACATCGGCGATCTTGATGAAGCAACAGTGAATCGAGAAGTCGAGACGATTACCAGTCATTCGAGTCAGGGTGTGGAAGTCGTGCCCGTCGGTGTTCCCGACTATGGCGAGATTTCATTTCAAGTTCCGCACTCTGCTGCACCCGCGTTGCGTGGTCTAGTCGAAATAGGTGCGAAAAAGAACTGGAAGATCAAAACTCCGGGCGCGTCTGGAACACTGGAAACAATGTCGTTTGCGGGATATGTAACATCGTATGGTGTTCCATATACCGTCAATGGCGTCCAGATGGCGAACGTCACTATTCGAATCAGTGGCAAGCCAACATTCGCGTAGTAGACACCTTCGCGTAAGAGCTAAATACAATCGTCTGGTTACCTCAATAGACAGACATAGTTGCTGCTATCAAAACACTCGACTGTTCCCGCAGTCGAGTGTTTTGCTTTTCATAAATAGATGTGTATGCAACTTAAAAAAACACTCTCTCATCCATTCACAGTTGGCGACAACACCTATCAATTCCACTTCGGCGCTCTCGAAGCATTTGCTTATCAGCAGCAGTTCGGTGTGAATCCTCGTTACGCAATCACTCAAGTACAAAACATTGATTTCGCAACGACTTTGCTCCAAGTGTTGTACGAAGGAATAAAGAGCAACCACGCAGACGTGACCTTCGAGCAATTCATCGCGGATATAGCACTCGACGATATCGAACAGATCCATCTATTTCTGGCGAAGCATGTGGTCGGTGACAAGTTTCACGACGCATTGAAGCGAGCATTCGACAAACAAACCGAGATGGTCGAACAAGCACTCGACAAGATGGATGAAGCGACGCAATCAGCGAACAATGAGGCTTTGAAAAGTGACCCTTTAGCGGATGCTGGTTCGACATCGATTACTGGATAGCTATCTGTAAGAGTCGATTCCAGCTATCTATCGAAGAATCAATGATTATCAGTTTCCGCACATTCGAAAAACTGATCGAGGAATCAGAGGACAAATTCGAACGAGACTGTTTCGTTTCGAACTATTCAGCATCGATGCTGTGTGCATTGACTTACAACATGCACAAGCAGAAATCGACAGCCGCATTGAAGGCGAAAGATTTTATGCCAGCGATGCGGAACAGGAAAAAAGATGACGGTATCGATGTCGTAACGAAGGCGCAACGAATGTTCGCGAACTTGAAATCACAGCAGGAGTAATAAACCATGGCGGATGTAAATCACTTATCAGTGCGGGTCGGAGCATCCGTCTCTCAATTCATGAAAGACTGGCAGAGCGTCGAGGACAAAATGTCTTCGGCGTCTGCTAGTCTTGCGTCCGCTGGTTCGACGTTAACGACCGCATTTACAGTTCCGATCACCGCTGCTGGTGGTGCCGCTGTCTATTTCGCAAACGAGTTTAACGTTGCGATGGCAAACATCGGAACGTTGCAAATTCCCGAGGAACGGGTGCTTCAGTTGAAGCAAGCGATTCTCGATTTGTCCACGGAAACAGGTACATCCGCAACGGTTTTGTCAGCCGCGATGTACGAAATCATCAGTTCGTTTGGAGACAGCGAACAATCGATGAATCTGCTTCGCATCGCAAACGAAGCGGCGCGTGCGGGTCTGACAGATACATCGACTGCTGTCTCAGCTATTCAAGCTGTCATCAAAGGCTACAACCTCGACGTGTCTGAAGCAGGGTCCGTCAGCGACAAGATGTTTCAGACCGTGGTGGACGGTAAAACGAGCTTCGAGGAACTGGCTGGAAGTGTCGGACGTGTGGTTCCCCTGGCGAACGCGCTAGGTGTTTCGCAAGAGGAACTGTTCGCGACATTCAGCACCGCGTCAGGCGCTGTCGGATCAACGGCGGAAGTCTCGACAAAACTAGCAGCGACATACGCAGCCTTAATGAACCCGTCCAAAAATTTGCAAGCGGCGTTCGCCGAAATGGGGTACGAGTCGGGTGCTGCTGCTGTCGCTGGACTCGGCTTCAGCGGCGCTATCTCCGCAATCGTCGGGACTGCTGAAAAGTCGAAAATTCCCCTTGGTGCGCTTGTCGGGTCCACGGAAGCGCAAACGTTGATGCTCGCTCTTGCAGGCTCTCTGTCGGATCAGTACGACACGAAGCTCACCAACATGGAAAACAGCGCTGGGGCAGCCGGAATCGCCTTCGAGCGCAGTACGACCGGGTTGGGTGGGTTTCGGCAGATGATGAACGAGACCAAGACAACGGTCGAGAACGCTGCCATAAAGTTCGGCGATGCTCTGATTCCGAAACTCGAAGCGTTCAAACCGTTGATGGAAGCAGGAATCGGTTTGCTCGAAGGCGCTGTGACTTGGTTCACAAACTTAGACAAGCCAATGCAAGATGCGATTCTCGCGTTTGGTGCAACGCTGGCGATCCTTGGACCCATTGCGCTTGCGATCAGCGGGCTGCTGGCGCTTGGTGTGTCCGCAACATTCGTGATTTGGGCTGGTGCAATCGCTGGAGTCGTTGCATCGCTCGTGCTCGCATACCAGGAATCCGAAACATTTCGTGGAATCGTGAACGATGTTTGGGATGTCGTCACGGGTCTGTGGAACGAGATCGTATTGTTCGTCCAGCAGGTTAACAACATCACAGACGCTTTCATCCAAGGCAATCCACAATTGATGAATTTCCTAGGTTTCATTGGCGACGTTATCGGCGATGTAGTCACAGCGACAGCGAAGGTCTTGTTGTGGCTGTCTCCGCTATCGTCATTGAAGCGAGCATTCGAAGACATCAACAAGGTTCTGAAGATCTTCCAGACTGATACAAAAGACGCGACTACAGACGCGAAGGCGAATACTGTCGCTGTTGAGGATCTTGGCACTGAGCAAAAGAAAACTGAAGCGGAAGTCAAGACAACCACTGGCACAATCAGAAATCAAGGCGTCCAACTTCGCAATTTGAAGAGCGACAAGGAAGCAGCCAAGAAAGCGACTGAAGAGTTCAAGAAAGAACAAGAGCGTGCCGACAAGGTTGCGCAGTTCTACACAGACAAAATTCAAGGTCAATCGCGTGCGACGAAAGATCTAAAGACTGATCTCGATACTGTTAGAACAGCTACGCTTCCACCATTTATCGCTGCGATGAATTCGTTGGGTGCTGCTTGGGATTCGAACACTTCGAAGATTGTAGATAATCAGGCGCAACTGCGTGATTTCCGCGCTGTCACAGTGCCGAACTTTATCGCTGATCAAGTTAAAATCGAAGACGCATTTCGCAGTCTGAACATCGTTTCAGATGTCGAGTTCTCAAAGACTGTCGCAGTTGCGAAGGCTGCGTATCAAACAATCGCGGCTGGTGGTGGAACGAATTTCGAAGTCGATTCCGCATACTTAGCTTACTTGCGTTTGCAAGTTTCCGAAACCCAACGGGCTGGTGGACAAATACAAGCAGACACTTTGCAGACTATTTCGGATCTGGAAGGCAAACTGAAAGGACCCGATGGTACGCAGAAATTGCAAGCACCATTCGCGAGTGTGTTCACGAGCATATCCACAACGGTCCAAGATTTATCAGACTCGCTTTACGACAGCCTGTTTGGTAGTTCCAGCGAGTCATGGGGCGAACGCATGACTAAGGCGATGCAAGGTCTTAGCAAGGCTGTTTGGGATTCGCTGACACAACCATTTCTGGACGCCATCACGGGTCCGAACGGTCTCATCAAGAAAGCTCTCGATCCGTTGGTCGATAAGCTGACTTCGATAACAACAGGATTTTTCGGAGTATCCGCACCATCGGGTGGTGGTGGTGGTGGTGGTAATAATCCCGCTGGCATAATCGGTGGCGCAATCGGTGACAGTGTGGCTGGCGTTATCTCCGCAGTGACTGGTGTTGTCTCCGCTATTGCTGATATCTTCGGAGTGTTTCAACAACAGCGGATGATTAAGGCGCTTGGTCAAATCGAGGAAAACACGCGGTTTCTGAAGGTCGATTTTATCGAGAACAAACCCACGCTAAAAGAGTTGATCTGGGAAGCACACGACTTTCTCTACTACATACACGACGATCTCCGCACGAATGGTGGTGTGCGTCAGCGTCTCGACGAAATCAGTCACAACACATACTGGAGTCTTCAATCATTCGACACGTATTTGGGAAAACTGAATCACTTGTCTGCAATTGACACCAACATTGCTGATATGAAGAGTAAACTACAATCAGTAATCGTGAATGTAAATGGAATCACGGATCCGAAAGCGGTTGCAGAAGCGGTCATGAAACAAATCGAGCAAGCAGTTGCGATGGCGTAAATTATGAAAGTCAGAATAACAGTTAACGGGAATGATGTGACTCAATACGTGTCTTTGTCAGAGACACGTATTCAGACCACAATAAGTGGAAAGAATAGCACTGCTTCATTTTGTTTGATGTTCAATCCGACCGGTGAAGCTAGATACGACACGATATTCACATACGCTTCAGACGAAGATACTGAAGGCGCTCGCTACGCTGGCGACACTTCCGCTGGCATTGGTGTCTCGAATCTAATCAATGTGCTTATCGAGGACGCGGACACAGACGAAAAGATCTTCGGTGGCTATATTGTCGATGTCGATTATAAAGTCATCAATGCGACTCTGACTCACTATGCTGTTGCATGTGTCGATTACACTTCGCAGCTAGACCACATCATTCACAATGGCGAGTACACAACAGCGACGAATAAGGCGATCATTCAGGCAGTGTTCGCGGGAACAGACTTTGACGCGACAACTGTCGAGAACATTCACACTTTCGATTACATCAATATCGATGATTGGGATGCGAAGAAAGTACTCGATACGCTCGCAGAAATGATTTTCGCTGACTGGTGGATAGACGCGGAAAAGAATGTTCACTTCACTTCGTCAACGCTGGCGAATGCACCATTCTCGATTGATTGCGTCGCACCTGATAACATCGATTCTTTCGCTGTCGATTTGAAATACAAAGAAGACTGGACGCGGAAAGCGAATCAAGTCATCGTTCGCGGCGGTTTAGATCTCATTGACAAGACACCGATTCGCGTCGTTGTCAACGACTCCGCGTCGCAAGCTGTCCTGGGTGTGCTCTCGCGTGCATACGTGAACAAAGACATCGTTACCGAACCGCTTGCCAATGTGTACGCAGCGACGCTTCTACAGCAACACCTTGAACCCGTTCGCACGGGCTCTTTCAGCACCATGCTCGACGGTCTGCGCAGTGGTCAGATCATCAACATCAAATCCGATAGCTATGGAATTGATCAAGCATTTCAGATTCGCGACATTACAATGTCGTGGGTCAAGTCGAACAACGAGTCCGAGGGTCACACCAAATACGAGGTCTCATTTGGCGACTATGTGCAAGATCACGCGACTCGATTGATCAAGCTCGGGCGGCAACTGGAAGACGCTCTAACAGATCGTTCCGTGCCAAATCCGGGTGCTGGCTCTATCACTGGTTCGATGATCGCTGGTGGTGCCATCGACTTTTTGCAGTTGGCGAACCACTTGCGCGATGTTCCATACTTCGCGAGTTCGCCATCGTTGCCGAGTGTTTTGCATCCGCTGGACTCGTTTTACTACAACACCACGTCGAATAAGTGGTTCCAAAACCAAGCTGGTACTTGGCAAGAGGTTACCGAATCGACGGTAAAGACCGGGCGTGTGCCGACTGTGTCTGTTAACAAGATGAGCGTCGGGAACTTGATCGGTGGTATTTCGAGCGATATGATTATCTCGTTGGACATCGGGAAGGTCTATGGCACGGTGGCGTCTGGGGGACCCTTAACTGTCAATGCGGGCGCTGTAACGGGCACGTTCGCTGCGGGCAGCATTTCCATCCATGGATCAAATATACAAGACGCGACGATTCCAGGCGCGAAAATTGTTTCGATTACGAAGTCACAGATCAATTCTTTCAGCGTCACGAATAGCGACATCGTTTCTTTGGCTGGTTCGAAAATCGACACGCTGTCGGTTGACGGTTCCAAGCTGATGGACGCGACTATCAATGACGTGAAAATGTTGTCTGTCAGTGTCGGGAAACTGACTGCTGGTGAAGCATCATTTTCTAGCACAGCCACGTTCAGGAACAATTTCAATCGAATTTCCATTGACGGAAGCGCCATTCAGATAACCGATCTCACGAGGTATATTCGCCTTACCTCTGGTGGGATTTACGTCTATGGTGGCGAAATCCAACTGGGAGCACCATCAGGCAGCACGCCACCATTCAGAGTGACATCGGCGGGTGCAATCGAAATGGTGGTGGGTTCTGCTGGTACGAAAATCACGTCGGGTGCAATCCAGATTTATGGAGGATCTGGAATTGGCATTGGACATACTTCGTTCGCTTCGTCTCCAGTACAGATCTCTCCAAGCAAAGTAAACATCAGATTCTCTTCGACGTTCAATTTCTTTGCGAACTCAAGTTCGTCGAGTATTGGAATGATGTCTAACTCTTCGACCGCGATTACGCTGGCTAGCAATATGACTTTGAAGTCTACAGCGTCACCGTTGACGATCTTCGGCGAAGTACTCGTAAGTTCGACGTTCGGCGGTACTGGTGACGTGAAACTATCTTCAACGTCTCAGGGTGTCTACATTGGTGGAAGCAAAGTACTCGCGAATCGTGCTGCTACGATCTCAGATCCAGCACTGTGCTCTGTTGCCGACGCGGGCGGAAGTTATGGATCTGGAGAACAAGCGCTTATCAACGATCTCAAATCCAAACTGAATGCACTGAATGAGAATTACAGAACACTGCTGAATGCTCTCGGACACTCCAGCGGACACGGATTGATTAACCATTAGAAGTCGATTGCGACACCGACTTGCGTCACGTGTCTGTTGTCGTGTCGGTTGACTGCGTGAAACTGATAGTTCGCCTGAATGGAAACATGTTTCGACAATCGATATGAGACGATAGCGCCAGCAATCGCAGTACCAAGCCATGGTGTACGCTTGTACAGTTCCGCACCTACAACCGCGTCAACGTATATCAAGCGATTGCCAGCGTACACAGGGATTCGCCCAAGCTGCCAGCGGATGTCTGTGTCGATCTCACGTGTAAGACCGTATCCAGCTTCAGCAGCGATTGTTAGTTTCCTTGCTCGAATGACATCGAACGATACCAGGGCAGCAGCGTCGTGGTTGGAGAATCTGTATTGAGTGCCGATGGAAACGCGGCTGGTGACGGGTGCATAGACTTTCGCTGACACGCGGGTGTTGTCGTTGTATCCACCAAGCACAGCGATTTGTTGTCCAAAGACCGTCGCTGCAAATAGAAAAAGAAGAGTAAAGAGTTTCATGTTTAGTTACCTCAAGTACCAGTTTCTCGTTTTACAGGATTCTTGTCAAACGAGAATAGTACTAGTCATTATTTACCACTCCATTTTCCGAAAACGATAAATATACGCATGCAACATTTACTCGACGAAAGAGAGACAGCAGTCTTCGCGGAACTGGACGCGAAGCGAAAAGAGATCTTGCAGACTATTGCTGAACTCGACGCGATGTTCAAAGGCTGCTTTTATCTGATAGTGAAACAGAACGAACTCGACGGTGAGTATCAGCTATCGCCTGATTTCACTGCGCTGGTGAAGGTGAAGGTGGAAAAAGATGGACCCGCAAACTAGGCTTTTTGATAAACTGGAATCAATCGCAGTCAGCATTGGCGTGCTGCAAAATCAGGTGTCTGGCGTCAACAACAGACTCGATACTCTCAATTCAAAAGTCGCCACACACAGCGTTCAGATTAATCAGCACGAGGTTGCAGCAGCGTCGAGAGCATCGGATGCTCTGCTTCACAGCAAAGAGATCTCAGAGCTTAAAACCAAGCTCGATGCAATCGCCAACAAAGGCGCAATCGATAGCGGAACTTGGCTGAAAATCGTTGGACTCGTATGTCTGACATCCGCTGCGATTTTCGGCGTTTCCAGTGGCAAGATCGTCGAGACGCTGATCGGGTTTGTCGGTAGGTAAGCAATCGAGACAGCGGACTCAATCGGGTCTGACACCAAAGAAAAGAACCCACAATTTCGACTCTGAAATCGAGCAAGTGTGGGTCAGGTGTGGGTAATCATGCCGATTTCACCGTTTCTGGCGTTTTTGCCGTCTTGCAAAATCAATAAGTTACGTGTTTTCAACGCCAGCGAATTGTAACATCACAGCCGCCCCCACCAACCTCTAAACCCAATCAAATCAACAACATAAGCCTCCGAGTCGCCAAGTGTGGGTGCAAGTGTGGGTGCGTCTATGCTAGACTTTGCCCATGATTCGCTTATATCGAAGGCATGTGAAGTCATGCACCAACCACGGCAAAGAGACGAAAGTGTGTCCGCTCAAGGTGAAGTGTCCGGTGTACTTCGAAGGCACCGACGGGTCTGGAACGTACAGACATAGGCGTCTCATTGATCCAGAGACGGGCGAAGGCGTCCGGGACTGGACGCGGGCGTCAATCCTCGCACGCGAACTTGAGACGCCGTACACAGTCCAGGACACGCCAGAACGATGCACCATCAAGCAAGCGATAGACGCCTTCATGCTGACGAAGCGTGACATCACAAGACCCATTCAGACGAAGTACCGAAAATTGCTGATGGCTCTCCAGACCTTCATGGAAGCGAGTCCACGCAATCACGTCTACATGGAGCAAATCACGCCACTAGATTTGATCACTTGGCAGTCTGGCTGGAGTGACGAAAACTCGACTCGCAGAAATCGGCGCGACACCATCAAATCGTTTTTCAAGTTCTGTGTGAATGCGGAACTGATCAAGAGCAATCCGTCACACGCCATGCCAACGATTAAAGAAGTGCGAACGGATCGGAAGCCATTTGAACCAGCCGAAATGGAAGCCGTTTTCCGCGTGCTGCCAGACTTCGCGGACGAATACGGGCGCAAGGGTCAAGCGATTGCGCAGCAAGTGGACGCCTTCGTTCACGTCATGAGATACACCGGGCTCGATTGCTCCACGCTGGTGAAGCTCGAAAAGTCTCACGTGTATGTCAACGAAGGCAAGATCATGACGTATCGGCAAAAAACCGGGTCTGATGTCACAGTTCCAGTTCCCGATTGGGTGTTAGCGAAACTCATGGCGTGTCCGCATGACTCCGAGAAATACTTCTTTTGGTCTGGCGAAGGCGAATTACACACGCGAGCTACTAAGTGGTTCACGCGCATTCGCAAACTGCTGAATCTCGCTGGACTCAAGGAACGCACCGCACACAATTTTCGACATACCTATGCGGTTGAATTGCTGATCGCTGGCACGCCTATCAGCGATGTCGCACGGTTGCTAGGACACGCCAAGGTGAGTACAACAGAGAAACACTATGCTATGTGGGTCAAGCGACGAACGGACGCCTTGCATGATCAGGTGCGACGCACTTGGGCGAACGACGCTTTGCACGTGCAACATTCATCCGTTCCACCATCGGATGCACCTTCGCCGCAACGGGTGAACTAAGTCGAGCTTGCACACGCGCCAATACACACGCGGGCACGCGCAGCGTTTCATACGCACGCTGCCCGCGTTTTTCATTACTTGAAGGGATGCGCAGAACTCCGTCCTCATTGCGGAAGAGTTCCCGCACCTTGTCTTTACTGAGTTGCCACGATTCTGCTATCTCTTGGACTGAGTAATACCTCTGTAGTTGATCCACTGTCGCGATTTCCTCGCGAAGTTTCATTATCGCACCAGCAATCGCGACACAGTAATAGTCAGACAAAAATAAATCTCAGATTTATAAGCCCGTTTTTTTGGCATCTTTCGTATCGCCCGCGAATCTTTTCTCCTTTGTTTTCAGTTCTTTCCGTTCTCGGTTTTGTGGGCTCGAAGAATCGCGTCTGTATGATTGTCTTGGATAGTGTGGAACTAACCACGCTCGCCAAAACCACACGGTTACTAAATAGAATTGAGGTAACAACGACATGAAATACGAACTAGTCCAGAGCGACACAATCCAGATCGACAATCAGACACTCTATCGCATCCGAGCACTGCAAAATTTGCAGTATGTCCCCGAGCAATCGCTCGGTGGATACATTGCAAGCGAGACGAACCTTTCACAAGACGGAAACTGTTGGGTAGATAACGATGCCCGCGTCTACGGCAATGCTGAAGTATGCGACGATGCCCGCGTCTTTGGCAGAGCCCGCGTTTACGGCGATGCGATAGTAGCCGAGAAAGCCCACGTCCACGGCAATGCCCGCGTCTTTGGCAGAGCCCGCGTCTACGGCGATGCACATGTCTTCAATAACGTCCTCATCTGCGGCGATGCCCACGTCTACGGCACCGCTGTCGTATGCAACTACAACCTAAACGGCGATGTGCGAGTCAACAGAGAAAAAACAAGACGGTCAAAATCGCACGGTTACTAAATACGATTATGAGAAACTTTACGGAACTACCCGATCTACAGGACGAGTCTTTCGACCGAACGATGGAAGAAGACTTCGCCAAACAATTCAAACAGACAGCACAGCAGACTGACGATGATCTAATCACCGTTGCAGAAGCAGCAGAACTGATCGGTCGCCATCCATCACAGATCTATATTTTGCTACGCAAGGACTTGCTACGAGCGGTCGTAAAGCGTCAGCACACACCACGCTTGTATGTCAGTCAGAAGCAACTGATGCAACTGCTGCGTCATGCGACAGTCTACAACACAGCCAACTACAGGTGGACAAATTGTGAATAACGAGAAACGGGCGTCTGCTAGAACAGACGCCCGTGAGGTAACAAATGGAAGGACTAACAACAACAACAACTATTATTATAGCAGAGCAATCGTTCGCACTTATGATCGATGGCAAACTATATCATCCGACAACATTAAATCGGTTGCGGACAACTGAAACGGGTGGCTCTTTGGACAGCGCTAAACTACGCATGAAAAGCGACCGCTCAATCGAAGGAATCGCAATCCTGACAGCGAAAGGTTGGGACCAGACGATCTGGCGATAGACAAAAAGAAAGGTCACGCGGGAGATAATCGCGTGACCAGGAGAACAAAAACATGTTTGATTACTCAAGTATACCATCATATTTATGCAATCGAGGTATTCAATAGTGGAACCTCGCATTGAAGCCATCATTCTTCGCGAACTCGTGAATAACGAACACTTTCGCGATACCATGTTTCACCATCTGACAGCAGATCTTTTCGACGATTCGACTGAGAAAGCGATCTTTACTCAAATAGCAAACACTGTCGATAAGAAGCAAGAGCCATCATTCCTGCAGATCCGTTGCGACATAAACAAACTTCTTTCGAAAGGCAACGACACTGAAGAACGTCTCAAGTATATCGATATGCTTGAGTCTTCAGAGGACGCTATCAACGATGGCTGGCTCGCTGACAAAACAAAGACGTTCGTCAATAATGCTAGATCAAGCAATGCTTTACTTGCTGCTGCTGAAGAGATGGAAAAGGCGAAGATTGAGAATCGAGCAATCGATGTATCTGTATTCGCGCAGCAGCTAGCAGAAGCACAGCGACCGATCAGCGATGATATGGTCGGTGTCTCGCTCTGCGACGATATCGACTCGTTTTTTGATGATCTACACGACGATTCAGAGCGCATCCCGTTCAATCTAGATTTTTTGAACGAAGCCACACGCGGCGGATTGAAGCGCAAGGAACTAGGAATCGTTCAAGCAGCGACGGGCGTCGGCAAGAGCCTGTTTCTCTGCGACCATGCTGCTCACCTGTTTCGCACCGGGCGCAGAGTGCTGTATATCACTCTAGAGATGTCCGAAACGGTTGTACGACAGCGCATCTATCAAAACCTGCTGAGTCTGACACTAGACGAACTGGCAGCACTCGAAAAACCTGATTTGAAACAGCGGGTCGAGAATCTACACAAGCGAACTGTTGGCGACATCGTAGTCAAGGAATTCCCGACGGGCTCGTCTCACGTCGGACACTTCAACGAACTTGTGAAGAAACTCAATGCACAAAGAAACTTTGTTCCCGATGTCATCATTGTGGACTATCTGACAATTTGCCGTGCTCGCAGTACTTCCAGATCAGGCAACATTCATGGATACGAAATCATCAATGCTGTTGCACAAGAATTGCGAAGTCTAGCAGTCGAGAATGACTGTCTCGTATTCACAGCAGCACAGACGAACAAAGATGCTCGCGAATCACTAAAACCAGGAACACAACACACAGCAGGCTCGTATGGCATCAACTCCATTGCCGATTTCGTGATCTCGCTTGGTGAGAACGAAGCAAACCAGCAAATGGGTCGGCAAGTAATATCGATTGCGAAGAACCGAAATGGATCGCTTGGATTTGTGCAAGTAGCAGTCGATAAGGCTCGCATGACAATCAAAGCGCTGCTGGACGATGAGACACCGAAAACGTCATTCGGAAACGGGCGCAAACCGAAAAGACCGGAAGATAAGAAAGACGAAAGATTCGGTTCAAGTCTTTCTTGGGAGACTTCGCCAGTCCAATAACAAACGGCGGGTCGTTTTGAGCAGACCCGCCGTTTCACATACCAACAAATATCATGCCTATTTATCAAGCCACCAAACACGATTTTTCAACACTATTTGAAAATGACCTTCACCGCTCGGTGATTCAATTCGTTCGCTCGCTCGCTGCAACTGGCGTGTCAGACGATCAGGTCGCACATATCATCACTACAATCAAGCCGCTGAATCGACAATTCAAAAAGCTGTGGTGCGCTCAAGACAAGCAAATCGGGCGCATACTCTCGACTGTTCCACCAGGAGAACCGGATTTCGACGAAGAGCACGACTTCTTCGTTTTCATGAAGGCTGCTCATCTGGTGGGATTGCCAACAGATGTCGTGCGCACACTTGTCTACTATTGGTACAACAAGCATGACTTGCTGTATCTGCTCTCAGAGACGCAAATGAGCGAGTGTCTAACTCTAATGCTCCACACAGCAGCGAATCAGGTGCGGAAGATCAAAAACGAAATGCTGCTGAAACAAGCGACGAAGTCTCTGTCGAAAACAAAGACGCGGGTCTTGGATGCATTACAGACACATGGCGCGATGACAGCAGGACAATTGTCTGTGCTGCTAGGTGTTGACCGCAGAGCGATATGGATGCAACTGAAGCGCATGACAAGCGCGGGCGAACTAGATCAGATCAACAAGGGTCTTTACACCATCACAGTGTCAGATAACGAGTAATTACCGTGTCAACATTTCGTCAACAT
>Ga0100403_1001181_pt1 | contig 24159 bp, 34 predicted proteins | sample CryGeymet201501t_FD_83663 | JGI IMG/M metagenome (GOLD analysis project Ga0100403, IMG submission 83663) | Groundwater microbial communities from Crystal Geyser aquifers in Utah, USA - Crystal Geyser metaG 2015-01t | ecosystem: Environmental > Aquatic > Deep subsurface > Groundwater | place... | reverse complement strand
GCCTTTTCGCAGTGTGTGCGGGTCGGGGATTCGTGTGCGATCTGTGGGGGTGAGTGCTGGTGAAGGTGTGTGTGGAGCCGGGGTGTGCGAGGTTTGCTGTGTGTCGGAGTCGGTGTGGGGCGCATCAGGTGCGCCGGTATGGGGCTGGGTGGGACGAGTTTTCGAGGGAGCGTCGGGTTGCGTGGGTTCGGGAGCGTGGTTTGGTGTGTCCGGGGTTCGGGGTGCCGGCGCATCCGGTGGGGTCGGTGTCGGATTTGCATTTGGATCACGTGCGGGCGGGTGATGGTCGGGTGACGCAGGTGTTGTGCGGGTCGTGCAATGTGCGGAAGGGGAATCTGGTCGATAGGAGGTGTGATGGCGCCGACGCCTAAGCCGCCTGGTGCCGTCAGGCGCAGGCATGCGGAGTCTCAGTTCAAGGTTTTGGATTTGCCGGCGGGTGGGGATGTGCCGGTGTTGCCGTCGTTGGTTGATGATGGTGACGGTGGTGAGGCTGTTGCGTGGCATCCGATGACGGTGGCGTGGTGGCATGATGTGTGGTGTTCGCCGATGCGGGCGGAGTTCACGGCCGCGGATGTGCATGAGTTGTTGCGGATGGCGTTGCTGGTCGATCAGTTCAATCATCGGCCGACGCGGGAGCTGCACGCGGAGTTGCGGTTGGCGAACGCGGAGTTCGGGTTGACGCCTGCGGCCAGGCGCCGGTTGCGGTGGACGTTGCCTGACGCGGCGGGTCTCCCGAAGGAGGCCGGCGTGAAGGGGAAGCGGCCCGATCCGCGTGGCCTCGCTGTGGGCCGGTGACCGGGGTTCGCTGTTCGGGCGTGACCCGCGGGGGGGCGCGTTGTAAGCGGTCGAGCTCGGCGGCCCGCCCGGCTGGGACGTGGTTTTGTCGCCAGCACGGGTCCGGCGGCGTCGACTATGACCCTGACGTTCCGCCGTCGTTGGGGCCGCTTGTGGTGGATTGGATCGAGGCGCATCTGGTGCACGGTCCGGGCGCGGTGCAGGGCGAACCGGTCGATTTTCGTTCCGACCCGGAGTTCGAGGCGTTCGTCTGGCGGCTTTACGAGCTCGAGCCGGACGGCCGGGGTTCGTGGCGGATGCGCTATCAGAGGGGATTGTTATCGCGTCCGAAGGGCCGGTACAAGTCGGGCCTCCTCGCGATGGTCGGGTGCTGTGAGCTGTGTGAGGGCTACCGGTTCGGGGGGTTCGACGCTAGCGGGGACCCGGTGGGTGAACCGTTGCGCTACCGGGAGGTCCTGTCGGTAGCGACCGAAGAGGAGCAGGCCGGGCTCACCTATGACGTCGGCTATTGGATGCTCGGCCACGGCCAGGCGTGTGACCGCTATCCGCTGGATTTGGGGTTGACGCGGGCCAACGTGATGGACGGGTCGGGGTCGTCGTGGGAGCCGATCACGACGGGTGACACGTCGAAGGACGGAGCGAAGTCGACGTGTGTTCTCGAGGACGAGGGGCACCTCTACAAGACGGGCCCGTTGCGGCGCCTTCACCAGACGTTGACCCGCAATTTGACGAAGAACGGCGTCGGGCTGATGGTCGAGGCGTCGACGATGTACGCTCCGGGCGAGAACAGTGTCGCCGAGTCCACCCATCGGGCGCACGCAGCGAACCCTCACGGCCGGATCCTCGTGGATCACAAGGAAGCGCCGCCGGGTCTTGACATCGACGACCCGGACCAGTTGCGGGCCGGGCTGAGTTTCGTTTACGGGTCCGCGGCGGCGTGGGTGCCGATCGATTCGATCATCGCTAACGAGTTCGACGCGATCGCGTACGACCCGGAGAAGACGGTGGCTGACGCTCGACGGTTCTTTTTGAATCAGCCGTGGAAGCCTGACGACCGGGCGTTCTCCGCGCTGCGGTGGGCCGAACTGGCCGACCCGGGCCGCGCCGTGGTGGGGGTGCCGGTGATGCTCATGTATGACGGGGCCCGGACCCGTGACTGCGCGGCGCTGACCGGCTGGACGGTCGAGGAACGGCCCCACCATTTCCGGGTCGAGGTGTGGACCCGCCCTGACCGGGCCGGCGACGGCTACCAGCATCCCCGCGGCGAGATCAAGCGCACGGCACGGGAAACGGTCGACCGGCTCGACGTGGTCCTGTTCGCGTACGACTCGTCGTTCCACCAGGACCAGTCGCTGTATGACGATTGGATCGACGCGTACGGCGAAGCCGACGGCAAGGGCGCCGGGCTGATGGTCGAGTTCCCCACCGCGACAGGCCGCCGGATGGACGCGGCGATCAAACGGTTCGGGAACGATCTGGCCGCCGACCCGCCGCTGTTCTCCCACGACGGCGACCCGACCGTCGCCGCGCATGTCGCGAATTCGGTGCTGGCCACGAACCGGGGCGGCTGGTTGACGTTGGCCAAGGAAAAAGAATCGCTGAAAATCGACGCCGCGGTGTGCTGCGTGTTCGGCTACGACCTGTTGCCGACCGCGCGGGCGCTTGTGGCGTCGCGGCACAGGTGGGAGGGGCCGCTGTTGGCCCGCACCTAGGAGGAGATCCCATGTCGATCCGTGAGTTCTTCTTCGCGGCTGTTCTGGCCGTTTCGGCCGCGGCGCTGGTGTACGGCGCCGCGGCCGTGTACGGGCCGGCCGGGTGGATCGCCGGCGGGCTCCTCGCCCCGGTCGGGGCGTGGCTGGTCCTCGGCGGCGCAGACGAATGAGACCTCTCCGGCGGCTGCTCAACGCGTCGACGTTCGCTCAGCCGCCGTTCTGGACGCTCGACGATCCGCTGATCTCGTCGACGTGGCGGCCCGGCGAGGAATCCGTCCCGAACGACTTCGAGGCCTACGTCACCCACGGCATGAAATCCAACGGCGCCGTGTTCGCTTGCATGCTGGCCCGCCAGCTCGTGTTCAGCGAGGTCCGGTTCCAGTTTCAGCGGTTCATCGGGGGCCGCCCGGGGCCGCTGTTCGGCGACGAGTCGTTGGCGATCCTGGAGCGGCCGTCGCCGACGGAAACGACCGGCGAGCTGCTCGGGCGAATGGACCAGGACACGAGTTTGGCGGGCAACTGGTATGGGACCATCCGGGCCGCGGCGGGCGGCGGGAACAGGATCAGGCGCCTCCGCCCGGACTGGGTCACGATCCTGACCGGGTCCCCGACCGATGACCCTTTCGACGTTGACGCGGAACCGGTCGGGCTCATCTATGACCCGAAGGGTCACCGTGGGGCCCGGTCCGCGCCGCTCCTGCTGAAGCCGTCACAATTCGCGCACTTCTCGCCTCTGCCGGACCCTGTGGCGCAGTGGCGGGGCATGTCGTGGATCACGCCGGTGATACGCGAGATCATGGGCGACTCCGCCGCTACGGATCACAAGCTCGCGTTTTTCAAGCGGGGCGCGACGCCGGGGCTCGCGATCTCCTACAAGGAGGGCCTGTCCCTGGACCAGTTCCAGGCGTACGTCACCGCGTTCCAGGCCGAACACGAGGGCGTCGCCAACGCATACAAGACGATCCACGTCGGCCACGGCGCCGACGTGACAGCGGTCGGAGCGGATCTCCGTCAACTCGATTTCAAGGCGTCGATGGGTTCGGTCGAGACCCGTATCGCTGCCGCGTCGGGGCTCGGGGCTGTGGTAGCGCAACTGTCCGAAGGGTTGCAGGGGTCGTCGTTGAACGCCGGGAACTTCGCGGTGGCCCGGAAACGGGCCGAGACGATGCTGTTCCGGCCGTTGTGGCGGACCGCCGCCGCGACTCTAGAGCGCCTGGTCCGGGTCCCCGACGGGGCGCGGCTCACCTATGACCCCCGCGATGTGGCGTTCCTGCGCGACGACGAGAAGGACGAGGCGGCGATCCGCAAGACCGACGCCACGACCATGGAAACCCTGTACAGGGCGAACTTCACTCCCGGCTCGATCATCGAGTTCATGGCGTCCGGCGGCGACTATTCGCTCCTCAGCCACAACGGCCTGCCGTCGGTGCAGGTCCAACGCGCCCCCGTCGAGGAGGACTGACCAATGAACAACCGAAGGGTCGCTTTCAATGTCTGATCTTGGTCCGCTGCGTAAGAAGATCCACGCCCAGATGCCCGACGTGATGGCGCGTCTGCGGGCCCTCGCCGCGGCCCACGCGCCGGGCGCGCCCCCGCGGGCGCCGTACCGGATCGCGGCCGCGGTCGACGACCCGGACACGACCGTCATCCGGGTCATGGACGAGATCTGGTGGGGTGGCGTCAGAGCCGAGGATGTCGTCCGGGACCTCGTCGACATCACGACACCGGAGATCCGGGTCGAGATCAACAGCCCCGGCGGGGACGTGTGGGATGGGATCGCGATCTACAACGCGCTCCGCCAGCACCCCGCGCACGTCACGACCCGCGTCGACGGCATCGCCGCGTCGATCGCGTCTGTGATCTTGCAGGCCGGCGACCGGCGGGTCATGGTCGCTGCCTCTCAGGCCATGATCCACAACGCTTGGGGGTTCACGGTCGGCGACGCCGGCGACCACTCCGCCACCGCCGCGGTCCTGGCCCAGCAAGACGACGTGATCGCAGGGATCTACGCCAGCCGATCCGGCCGCGACCGGGACCGCTTCCGGGCTTTGATGGACGCCGAAACGTGGTTCACGGACGAGACCGCCGTCGAAGCGGGCCTCGCCGACGAGGTGTACGATCCGCCCGCCAAGACGGCAGATAAGGCGCCGACTTTGCATTCTCAACTGTCCGAGGCCATGGCCGTGGTCTTAGACGCAATCAGCAGCGCGGAACGGGTGGACGCCCTCCGCGCTGACGCAGGCAAGGACCTGTCGGTCCGTAACCGCGACAGCCTGGTAGGGCTCCGCGACGCGATCGACCGGCTCGACATCCTGCTCACCCATCCCGCCGACGCGCCCGCGGACGTCTATGACGAGTACGCCCGGTTCGTCGCACTCACACAAGGACTCTGACATGAACATCAACTTCCCGCATCTGACCGACCTCGAGGGCCGCCTCGAAGCGAAGCGCAGCGAACTCGCCGCGATCTTCGCGCAGGCCCGCCCCGGCGGCGACGGCACCATCGACCTGTCCAAGGTCGCCGACCGCGGCACACCCGCCGAGGTCGCCGCCGCGATCAAGACCCTGAACGACGAGATGACCGACCTCGGCGCCCAGATCGACGCCGACCGTGCCGTCCTCGCCGCGGCGGAGGCCGTGCAACGCGACCCCGACGACCCTGCAGGGGAGCCGTCCACGCAGCGCCGGTCGCGGCCGGCGTCGATCGGTGAACGGTTCGTCGGGTCGCAGGCGTTCAAGGCCCGGTCCGGTCACGTCGAATCTGACATCGACTTGAGTCTCGCCGACGTGATGCGCCCGAAGGCGACCCTGTTCGAGACTGGCGCCGGTTGGGCGCCCGAATCGACCCGGTCCGGGCTTGTCGTCCTCGACGCTCAGCGGCCGGTGCAGGTCACCGACCTTCTCCCGCAGATCCCGACGACCCAGTCGGCGTACAAGTACATGGAGGAGACGACCTTCACGAACAACGCCGCGGAGAAAGCGGAAGGCGCAGCCTTCGGCGAAGCCGCGCTGGTCTTGACCGAACGGTCTGTGACCATCGAGAAGGTCACAGTGTGGCTCCCGGTCACCGACGAGCAGCTCGAAGACGAGCCGGGGGCGATGGCCTACATCGACGCCCGTCTGCCGTTTATGATCCGCCAGCGGGTCGATTCGCAGATCCTGGTCGGCGACGGCGTCACCCCGAACATCCGGGGCGCGAACCAGGTGTCTGGCATCCAGACCCAAGCGAAGGGCACCGACCCTGTACCCGACGCGGTGTACAAGGCGATGACCAAGGTCCGGGTCGTGGGCCGTGCCCAGCCGTCCGCGGTGGTTTTCCATCCGAACGACTGGCAGGACGTGCGCCTGTTGCGCACAGCGGACGGGATCTACATTTGGGGTTCGCCTTCGGATGCCGGTCCGCTGCGGATCTGGGGTGTGCTCGTCGTCGAGTCCGACGCCCAGACCGAGAACACGGCCCTCGTAGCGGACTTCGCGAACCATTCGCTGCTGGTCGTGCGCCGCGGGATCACGATGAAGGTCTCGGATTCGCACTCCACGTTCTTCGTGGAGGGCAAGCAGGCGGTCCGTGCCGACATGAGGCTCGCGACCGTGTGGACCCGACCCGAAGCGATCGCGACCGTAACCGGGATTTAGAAGCCGGTGACTGTGTAAATCTGACCCGCAGGCGGGCAGTGACCGCCGTCGGAGCGCAAACCCCGACGGCGGTCACATCGTCAACAACCCAAGGAGAAACCTATGGCAGTCATACACGGCGGCGTCGTCATCGCCGGCGCCGGTCAACGCGTGATCTCGAAGACGATCGGGTCCCCCGCGGTCGGCGCCGCCGCCGCGGTCCACGCCGCGGTCACCGACACCGGCGCCCAACAGACGGTCACCACAGCGATCACCAGCCCTGACGTGCCCCGCACGGTCACAGCGACCGCCGGCGGCACCGCCGCGGACATCAAGGCCATACAGGTCACCGTGAACGGCACAGACGCCAACGGCAACGCCATCTCCGAGGCCCTCCCCGCGTTCACCGTCGACACGGCCGGGACTGTCCAAGGGGCCAAGGCGTTCGCGACGGTCACTTCGATCGTGATCCCCGCGCACGACGGCGTCGGCGCTACCACATCGGTCGGTACCGGCGACAAGCTGGGTCTCGGCGTCGCTCTCAGCCGGAACACCGTCGTCGGCGCCTACTTCGGTGGCGCACTCGAGGCGACGGCACCGGCCGTGACCGTCAACGCGACAGACCCGGCCGGCAACGTCGTCGATCTGAACTCGACGCTCGACGGGTCCGCGGTCATAGTCGACTACTACGAGGGGTGATGATGGTTGACATCAGGGTCGATCGGCGACTCTATTTCGACGCCGCCGGGCGCCTCGTCGAGGACGGCGACCCGGCCGCGGTGACGCTGTGGCAAGGCGCCGGCGCGGTCGTCGAAGCGGCCGAAGCGGAACGTGTCGGCTACCACCCCAGCGGCGAACCGCCGCCGGTCGGGTCCGGTGAGCTCTCAGTCCAGGCGCCGCCGCGGACAGGCAAAGGGTCCGGGCGTGCCGCGTGGGCGGCGTACGCCGAAGCGTCAGGCGTCGACGTCGACCCCGACGCGACACGCGATGACATCATCGACCTCGTCGACATCTGATGGCCATCGTCGACGCTGTGGCCCTGAAAGCGTGGATGGGGATCGGCGACACGATCGACGACGTCACCGTCGCCGCAGCGGCCGCGGCCGCTGACCGGCAGATCAAAGGCTGGTGTCGCCGCGAGTTCGCGGATACTGTCACCCCGACCGCGAGATGGTTCGAGGCCGTCAGCCCGGAGCTGGTCATCGTCGACGACTTCCACACCGACGCCGGGCTCGTGGTCGCCACTGACGACGACGGCGACGGCGCCGCGGAAACGGTGTGGGCGGCAACAGATTTTCAGGCGGAGCCCGCGAACCGGACCTCCGACGGGATCACCTGGCCGTTCACGTCGATCCGGGCGCTGAGCGGCCGGTTCCCGCGGGGCCGGCGCAGAACCCAGGTGTCTGTTACCGCCCGGTGGGGTTTCGCTGTCGACGTTCCCGACGACGTGACTCTCGCCGGCCGGATCCAGGGGTCCCGTCTGTTGCGCCGCAAGGACACCCCTGACGGGATCGCCGGGACCGGCGAGTTCGGTGTCGTGCGGGTGGCGGGGCGGCCCGACCCTGACGTCGTGCAGCTCCTCGCCCGGTACCGGCGGGCCGCGGTCGCGGGCGGCGCGGTCCTGGTCGGCGGCTAGACGTGGCGGGCGCAGCGTGGTCCTGGTCGGCGATACGCGCCGGGATCGCCGCCGCGATCAACGCGGGTGTCACGGACCTGCGCTGCGACGCGCACCTTACGGACAAGATCAACCCGCCGGCCTGTGTTGTCGCACCCCGACGGCTCGTCTACCACGTGACGATGGGCCCGGGTGTGTCCGAGATCGGTTTCGCGGTCGTGATCCTCGCCGCGGGGGGCAGCGAACGCGTCGCCCAGGTGACCCTTGACCGCTACTTGGACCCGTCGGGCCCGCATTCGGTGTTCGCGGCGGTTCTCGCTGACCCGACCCTAGGCGGCGTCGTCGACGACACGATCATCGACGATCTCGACGAGGGCTCATATGGGCGCCTCGCGTGGGGTGGCGTCGACTACTGGGGCGCCGCGTTGAACGGCCGTGTCCTCGCATCGCAGGGAGACTCAACATGACGAGATACAGGGTGATCGGGCCGCGTCGGGTCGCTGGGGTCGACCCTGGCGGCATCGCTGACCTCGCCGAACTCGACGACAGCCAGATAGCGGCGCTGGTCGCGGCGGGGCACATCGCCCCGCGGGGCAAGCGGACCGGCCGCGGCGAAAAGGCCGGCCACTGATGGCCGTGTTCAACGCCCGGTCGGCGACGATGTGGGTAGGCGGGGTCGCTGTCCACGACCTCGCGACCAAAGTCAGGTTCGACGTGTCGCTGAACACGTCGCCGTCTCAGACGTTCGGCCACGACGCGGAAACTGTCACCGGGGGCCTGTTCGTGGTCAAGGCGCAGGCGTCGGGGTACATAGATTTTGCTGGCCCGTTCGGGGGCTTGAACGAACCGTACGTCGACCGGGCCCAGGTGCCTGTGACGTTGGGCCCGACGTCGACGGAGGGCGACACCGCCATGCTGACCGTGGGCCTGATCGCGGCGTGGAAGCCGCTGGGGTTCACGGTCGGCGAAACCGCCGCCATGGACGTCGAAGTGTCCGGCACCACGAAGGTACCGCCCGTGGGCGGCACGCTCGTCGCCGCGGAAGCGGCCCGCGCCGCGACCGGGAACGGGGTCCCCTACCAGCTCGGAGCGGTCGGCGCCGCCCAGGCCGTGTACAGCAACGTCCACGTGCTGGCTGCCGGGGGCGTCAACCCGACCCTCGACGTGACCGTCGCGTCGGACAGCGCCGAAGCGTTCAGCACCCCGACAGTGCAACTCACCCACCCGCAGTTCGCGGCGCCCGGCGCCAACCAGCAGTCCCTTCCCGGCGCCAACACGGACACTTGGTGGCGGGCCCAGTGGACAATCGCCGGCACCGGCCCGACGTTCACGTTCGCCGTAGCCGTCGGCATCGCCTAACCCAAAGGAGCATCACCCATGGCCGTATTCAACAGCCGCGACGTCAGCGTTACGGTCAATGCCGTTTCGCTGTCGGACCACGTTTTCAAGGTCGATTTGCCGCACACCCTGAACACGTCGCCGTCGTCGGCGATGGGCCACGACGCGGAGACTGTCACCGCGGGCCTGTTCGTCCCGTCGCTGGCGATCTCGTTCCGGAACGACTTCGCCGCGTCCCAAGTTTACGAGACGATGTTCACGCTGTTCAGGGCCCGGACCGCGCATGCCGTGGTCGTGATCCCTGTCAACGCCCCCGTCTCGCCCACGAACCAGAGCTTCACCCTCACCGGGATCATCACCGATTTCCCGTTCGTGTTCGATCTCGGCGACACCAACGACATTGTGGTCACCTGGGCCAACACCGCCGCCGCGGGGCTTGCCGTGGCGACCTCCTGATGCCGTCGGTTGACGCGTCGGGCGTCGTCGACATCCAGCTCGACCCGAACTCGTGGCGGGCCCTCCAGAGGGGCCTCAAGGACATGGCCCCGCAGGTCCGCCGCGAGCTAAACAAGACCCTGAAAACGGCGGGCGAGGGGATCCTCGCGGACGCCCGGTCCAACGCGTCGTGGTCGTCGAGGATCCCCGGGTCGCTGTCGATGACGGTCACCGCTACCCGCATCGGTATCAAAGCCGACCGCCGCAAAGCCCCCCACGCCCGCCCCTACGAGGGGATCGCCGGCCTGTTCTCCACCGCCCGGTCGTTCAGGCATCCGCTGTTCGGGGACAAATCGAACTGGTTCAGCGAGGCGACGCGGCCGTTCATGGCGCCAGCGGTGCGGGCCAACGAAACCCAGTTCATGGACGCCGCGGGCGAAGCCGTCAACGACGCCGCCCGCGCCGCCGGGTGGACCTAACCGAAGGACCGAAATGGCCAAGTATCCGCCCGTGAAACCGGACATGAAACTGTTGAGCCCACGCGACATGCGCGACCTGCGCGTCGAGGGCGGCCTGACACCGGCCGAGATCGGCGACCCGATGAGCGCCGCGGAACCCGAAAAGGCGATGGCTGCGCTCGCGTGGATCATCACCCGCCGCGACCACCCCGAATGCACCATCGAAGAGGCCTGGGACATCGACTTCGATTTCGATCTCGGCGGCGGCCCTGCGGTGGACCCTACGACCGCCGGCAGCTGAGAACCCATGCAGCGCTGGCAGCCAACTTCGGCCTGTCTCTCGCAGAGATCGACGGGATGCCCCAATGGCAGATCGACGAGCTCGTCGAAATGGTGAACGAATCGCGTCGACATCAGAAGAGGCGGTGAGATGTGCCTGCTCCGTCCCGTGACCTGATCGTCAACCTGGTCGGCAAAACCGATCAGCTTTCGTCGGCGTTCGGGAACATGTCGAGCGGCTTGACCCGTGTCGGGTCGACGTTGACCCGCGCGTTGACTCCGGCGGCGGCGGCGTTCGGGGTCGCGATGGGTGCCGCTTTCAGGTCGTTTGACCGTGGCGCTGACGCGCTCCGCGTCGGGACCGGCGCGACCGGCGACGCCTTGTCGACGTTGACGGACCAGATGAAGGGCATCTCGACCGATTCGACGGTCGCGGCTCTCGGCATGGGCCGGGTCGGGGAAATCCTCGCGGACGTGTCCAGCCGGACCGGCGCGACCGGCGACAGCCTCGAAACGTTGACGACCCGGTTCGCTCAACTCGAGCGGCTCGGTTTGGGCGCGAACGTCGAAACCGTGTCGAGGGCGTTCGGGGACTGGTCGGTCGCGACCGAAGATCAGGCAGCGGTCATGGACCAGCTGTTCCGGGCGGCGCAGTCGTCGGGCGGGTCGATCGATTCTCTCGCCGGGAGCGTCGTCCAGTTCGGCGCCCCGCTCCGCAACCTCGGCTTCGACATGGCCTCGTCGACGGCCCTGATAGCTTCGTTCGAGCAGAACGGCGTGAACCTGGACACGGTGATGGGCGGCCTCAAGCAGGGGATCGGGCGTCTCGCCCGCGCCGGGGAGGACGTCCCGTCGACGTTCCGCCGTGTCGTCGCGGAGATCGAGAACACGGAGAACGCGTCGGAAGCGACACGCCTCGCGATCGAACTGTTCGGGCAGCGGGCCGGGCCGGATCTCGCGGACGCGATCCGTAACGGCCAGTTCGCGGTCGAGGACATGATGGCCGCGATCGTCGACGGGTCCGACACGATCGACGCTGCCGCTAAGGACACTGTCGATTTGTCGGACCGGATGGCTGCGCTGCGGAACCGGGTGATAGGCGCGGTGGGCCCGTTCGGGGAACTCGGCGCCGTGTTCGGGACGACGTTGGCGGCTGTCGGGCCGATGCTGTTGGGGTTGGGCCAGATCGGCCCTCTGCTGACCAACGTGAAGACCGCGTTCGTAGCGTTGAAGGACGCGATGGCCGCCAACCCGTTCATCTTTTTGACGATCGCGCTGTTAGCGATCGGGACCCTGATCTTCTTCCACCGCGAGAAGGTGCTGAAGGTGTTGACCGCGGCGTGGGACCTGGTCCGTCAGAAGGCCGCGGCGATATGGGGAGCGATCAAAGAGTTCTTCGCCCAGTGGTGGCCTGCGCTGCTGATCATCTTCACCGGCGGCCTGGGGGCACTGGTCGTGTTGGTGGTGAAGAAGTGGGACGACATCAAGGCCGCGGTGCTAGCGGCAGTTGACGCGGTCGTCGGGTTCGTGGCCGGGATCGGCGCGAGGGTCACCGGGGCAGTATCGGGCGCGTTCGACGGCCTCAAGACGGCAGCGTCCGCGGCGAAAGACTTCGTGTCCGACCGGATCGATGATGTGGTCGGTTTGGCGACGGGCCTGCCGGGCCGCCTGGTCGGCCTGTTCGCCGGGATGTGGGACGGCATCCCCGCGGCGTTCCGGGCGGCGATCAACAGCGTGATCCGCGGCTGGAACAGCCTCCAATTCACGATCCCAGGTTTCGACCCGCCCGGTCCCGGCCCGAAGTTCGGGGGGTTCACGATCGGCACACCGGACATTCCGTTCCTCGGGAAAGGCGCCGTGGTCACGTCGCCGACCCTCGCGGTGATCGGCGACGCCGGACCCGAAGCCGTGATCCCGCTGTCACGCCACGGGTCCGCGCCGACGGTCCAGATCAACGTGACCGCCGGGATGGGCGCCGACGGCGCCGACATAGGCCGCCGGGTCGTCGACGCGATCCGCCGGTACGAACGCTCCGCCGGATCGGGGTGGCGCCGCTGATGGCCGCCACAGTCCACGTCTGGTTCGACACCACCGAAGGCGACAATTTTTTCACAATCGAACACCCGACGTTGGGGCGCCTGGACACGGGCGGGGTCCTCGCGGGGGACATCGCCACCGACATCACCGCGTTCGTGGCCGGATATTCGATCGTGCGGGGCCGCTCCAGCGAGCTCGACGACATCGACCCGGGGACCTGCAACCTGGAGCTGTTGAACCATGACGGCCGGTTCCTTCCCGACGCGTTCGCGGGCGGGACGGCCGGACCGTACGGTGTCGGGAACGTGGCGCCGGGACGGCGGATCGAGGTCGCCGAGGACGGGCACACCGTGTTCGCCGGCTGGACCGGGGACCTGACGTTGGGCTACCGGCCCGGCGACGAGTCGGCGTCGTGGGACGCGGCCGATTCTCTTGCGGGGTTGCCGTCGTTTTCGGAGTGGACCGCGACCGCGGGGCAGCGGCCGGGGGAACGGCTCGCCGCGGTTTTGGACCGCCCCGAGGTCGACTGGGGACCCAACCGGAACCTCGACGCGGGCGTGAACACCCTCCAAGGCGACTTCGTGTCGTGGGGCTCGTCGGTGTTGAACTACTGTCAGCTTGTGGCCGGCAGCGATCTGGGCCGGTTTTTTGCTTCGCGGGCCGACACGTTGACGTTCCGTGACCGCTTGTCGGTCGCGGCGGCGGCCCCGAAGGTCCGTTTCGCGGATGACGGCACCGGCGTCGGGTTCGCGGGGGCGGGGTTGCGGTACGGGTGGCGGTGGCTTTTCAGCGACGTTTCCGTGGACCGTGAGGGCGGGGTAGCGCAGACGGTGACAGTGCAGGCGACCCGCGACCGGTTCAACACCCGCCGCCGTCTCGATGTCGGCCCGCTGCTGTTGGATTCCGACGCGGCCAGCGCGGACATGGCCGAGTTTCTGTCCGGGATCTACTCGCAGCCGCGGCCCGAGTTCGAGTCGCTGGCTGTGACCGTCGACGACGGCGACCCGGTCGCCGCGGCTGCGGTGAACCTGTGCGACATCGGCGACGTGGTCGAGGTCGCCTGGACCCCTCGAGGGGCGCCGGGGCAGATCTCGGAGCGTTTCGTGGTCGAAGGGATCTCGTCGGCCCGGCGGGCGGGCGAGCCCCGGTCCGTCACATTCAAGGTGTCGCCGGTGTTCCAGCAGGCCCTGTTCACGATCGGGGACCCCGTGTTGGGGCGGCTGGACACGGGCGGGGTTCTCGCCTACTAGCTGAGGAGGCACTGTGGGTTTTATAGATTTCACCGCGGGGGACAATCCGACGGCAGCGCAGTTCGACGAGATGTTCCGCCAGACGACCATGGTCTTCGCGGACGCGTCGGCCCGCGATACGGCCCTGTCCGGGGTCCTCGCCGAAGGCATGGTCGCGTACCTCGCGGACAGCGACCGGGTCACCGTCTACGACGGGACCGGCTGGGTGGTCGCCGCCGGCGCGGCGCCCATGCACGCGGTCGTCAAATATTCGACCTCGGGCACATTCACGAAGGCCGATTTTCCGTGGGCGAAGTCCGCGAAGATCACAGTGACCGGCGGCGGCGGCGGCGGCCAAGGCAACGCCGACGCGTTCAACGACAGAGGCGGCGGGTCCGGCGCCGCGGGCGGGACCGCAATCGCGGTGGTCGCCCTGTCCGCCATGGCCGCTTCGGAGACCGTGACAGTCGGCGCCGGCGGCGCCGGGTCTGTCGGGAACGCCACCGCCAGCGCCGGCGGCACCTCGTCATTCGGTGCGCTCGCGGTGGCGACCGGCGGCGCCGGCGGCAGGACCAACAACTTCACGACCGGCGGCGCCGGGACCGTAGGGGACCTGCTGTTAGCGGGCGGCGGCGGCGCACCAGGCGGCGGCACCGCCACCGCTCCCGGCGGGCAAGGCGCAGCGTCGATTTGGGGCGGCGGCGGCGGCGGCGCCCCAATACTGTTCGCCAATAGCAACGGGTTCGCGGGTTCAGCTCCCGGCTCGGGCGGCGGCGGCGGATTCCGGAACACGGCCAACGTCACCGGCGGACCTGGAGCGCCCGGTCTGGTAGTCGTCGAGCTGGGGCCCGCCTGAGCCTGCCGATAAGGGCACAAACACCGTCACAACCGCCGAAAAGGAGACACCATGAACTTGCGCGACACCGCCGAACGGCTCGTGTGGACTGTGATCGCCGCCGCCGGGGGCGCCCTCGTCGGGGTCCCGGTCCTCGGCGTCGAATACTGGCAGGCCGCGGGCGTCGCGGGCCTGTCCGCCGCGGTCAACTATCTGACGTTGCTGGCCCGCCACCACCTCGACGCTCTCCCCGACCCCGGGCAGGGCCTGACCCGTGGCTAGGCGACCCCGAATCGTCGACGTCGTGCGGGGTCTGCTGTCCCGCCGACCCGGCGATATCGCGGCCCGCTACGCCGCACATGAGGCCGCCCTCGCCGCGGACCGTGACGTGACCCACCCACCCGACGGGTACGGGGTGACTCTCACCGACGACGGGGGCGACACCGCGTGACGATCCCCGTCGCCGGGCCGTGGGTCAACGTCGCCGACCTGGACCCCGAGCTCGCCCGCCGTGTCGACGCGGCGTGCAACGACCGCCGCCTGGCCGGACGGGTACGGGTGTCGTCGGGGTACCGCAGCCTGGCCGAACAGTGGGTCCTGTGGCGCCGCTACCTCGCGGGCGGGAACCTGGCAGCGTACCCAGGGACATCGAACCACGGCCGTGGACAAGCTGTCGACATCGGCTGGTGGGACCCCTCCCGTGCCGACTGGGGGCTGCTGCGCGCCGTCGGCACCGAACACGGGATCCGTCTCACCGTGTTCACACCCCAGTTCGAGCCTTGGCACTTCGAAAAGACCCCGACGTTCGTGCCGCCGCCTGCGCCTGTCCCAACCCCGCCAACTTTAGGAGCCGTCACCGTGGCCACTTTCGACCCTGCGCCGTTCCGGAGCACCGACACCCACGTCGCCACCTACCCCAAGTTCCAGGTCTGGTACCGCCAGCTGGCCCGCTCCGGTGAGACGCCCGCGTCGTGGTTCCTGCTCGTCGCCGGTTCCGGCGGCCGGGTCGAGAACCTGGGCAAGCACGGCAACGCTACCTGGTCCGGCGCAGACGCCCGGGCGACGGTCGCGGGGACCCGTCTGGCCCTGTCGTTCGCGGGGGACCCGACCTCGGCGATGGTCGTCGACCTGAACGCGTTGGGTGTCGTGTGAACTTCGTGGACTTCGCCGGGAACGTAGCGGTTGTCGCCGCGGCGATCGCGGCTGTCGGGGCTGTCGCTGCGCTCCGGCCGTCACGGTGGGTTTGGCGGCAACTGTTCGGCGCCCCGATCCGGGCGTGGGCCACCGACGTGGCGACAGCCGCGGCACGTGACGTTCTCAACGACACCCTCGACGACCTCGATGGCCGTGTCTGGGAGATCCTCGACGACGCGTTCCCCGGCGGGCCCCGCCACTTGGAGCGCCGGGTCGTGCGCCTGGAACGTCACAGCGACCTGCCCGACCTCGCCCGCGACCGGTCGGGGGCTGATCCGCCGGGGGTGTAGTCTGGTCGTGATTCCCCCGGTCGCTTCGGTGGCCGGGTGCAGGGCCCGCTTCGGCGGGCCCTTGCGATTTCCGGGCACCCGAATCTGGCCGCCGGAAATGCTCATTACGTAACCCTGACCCCCGAGTCTGACCCTCAACTTCAACTTCAACTTCAAGGAGACGCCAGTCCTCGGGGTCGAGGAGCTCGAAGAACTCCTCGTGCGTCTCGAGCCGCTTGTCTCTGCCGTCGCTGAACTTGGTGACGATCTGGGGGCCGTTGAAGCGCGTCGTCCGACGGCCGCTGGTCTCGCCATCGATGTGGCCGACCATCAGGTACAGGCCCGACCGCTTGTCAAGGACCAGGTCCTTGGCGGCTTCGCAGTGTACGCAGTGCCCGATGCAGGCGTCGAGCAGCTTGAGCGTCTCCCGTTGCGGTCGGCGCAGCTGGTGCTTCGGCTGTTTCTGTTCGATGATCCGCAGGAGTTGGGCGCCGTTCTGTAGCCCCTTGCGGGCCACGAGATCGATGTCGGTGACGCTGATGTTGACCGGGCCCTCCCGGCCCACGATCTGGCCGAGCGCCGAAGCGCTCTCGTAGCTCTGGCGGTGGTCGCGGTGGATCATCTCTTCGCCGCAACCGCCGCAGAACGTGCGACCGCAACCCATCAGGCCACCACCGTCGGAGCGCCGCCGTAGGCGACGTCAGCGCCGACCCAGCGGCGCCCGTTCTCGGTGGCGATGTGTCCCCAGAGGGCCGTACCCGCGAACGGGTCAGCGATCAGGTCGCCCGGTTCGGTCAACTGTTCGATGAGGAGCGGGACGCCGGCTTCGCCTTGGCCCCAGTCGTGGTCGTCCTTGTTGCGGGCCGGGGACCGCAGCACGTCGTTGACGAGGGTGCGGCCGAGGCGGCGTTCCTTCACGAACCACAGGACCGGTTTGAACTCGGCGGTGACGAACTTGCCGGGGAGTCGCTGCGACTGGTGGTGCAGCATCGTGAGGAGCCACCACCAGCGGAGATGGCGGGCGAAGATCCCGATGTCGCGGTCGAGGCGGGACTGGCCCGTGTAGCAGATCAGCGATCCGCCGGGCACGAGCACGCGGGCGGACCACTCGGCGAGCCATTCGTAGAGCGGTTCGGCGTCGTCGCCGTAGGGCGGGTCGGTGAGTACGAGTGTCACCGAGTCGTCGGCGACGTCGGTGAGGACGGTGCGGGCGTCGCCGACCCGCAGATCGAGCCCGCCGGGGATCGGGCCAGCGTTCCGCGATGCTTCACGTCTGGCTTTCGTCGCGGCCGCGGCCTTGTCCTTCCGGGCCGCCTTTCGAACCCGTAGCCGCTGATGTGGGCCGCTTCCAGGAGTCGCCCGTAGACGATGTTCGGCTCCGCGGCGCTCACGACGCCTCGCCGAGAAGAGTCTCGACGTCGGAGCGGCGGTAGAGGCGAGCCCCGGTCCTTCCGGGCATGTCCACGGCGGGCTCGAGGCGGCCCTGGGATGCCCACCGGTTGATCGTTGATACCGACCGGTCGAGTAGTTGAGCGACGGCGGCGGTGGAGAGCAGATCGGTGTCCATTGGCTATGCATATTTGCACAGTCCAGGGCCCGGCTCAAGTCGCTGACTGAACGACCCCGCCAACCAGCTCTTGACCCTGAGTTCGCCCCCGCCCATCCCCCCTGGGCGGGGGCATCTCCGCGCCCCAGGCAAGAAAACATCTCAACAAGGGTTGACAACCCGCGTAGCGATGTGCGCATCATGTTGCCCATGCCCAGATCCGATCTGCTCACCGCCGGCCAGGTCGCAGCCCTCGCGGGCGTGCACCGCAGCACAGTGCACCACTGGGCCAAGGACGGCAAGCTCCCCGTGTCGTGCGCCGTGAACGGCATCCGGCTCTTCGAGTTGCACACGGTCGAACGGTTCATCGCGCAGCGCCCGACCGCGGCGCCAGTATGAGCGCCGGGCCCGCAGCGGTCGGGCATTCGGTTCTGGTCGCTGACGTCACCGCCGAAGACCGGGCCGCGTGGCTCGAGGCGCGCCGCGGCGGGATCGGCGGCTCCGACGCCGCCGCGATCGTGGGCCTCTCACCCTGGCAATCCGCCTACTCCTTGTGGTGTGACAAGGTCTACGGCGCCGCCGACAGCGGCGAATCCGAGGCGATGCGCTGGGGTAGACTCCTTGAGGACCCGGTCGCAGACGAGTACGCGGTCCGGACCGGCTATGAGGTCACCAAGTTCGCCGGGATCGTCGCTCACCCCGACCACCCGTTCATGTACGCGAACCCCGACCGGGTCGTCCGCGACGGCGACACCGAAGCTCTCCTCGAGGTGAAGACGACTTCGGCGTACAACGCCGGCGAGTGGTCCGAGACCGACGCCCCGGCCCAGTATCTGGTTCAGGTCCAGCACTACCTCGCGGTGTGCGGACTGCCGTGGTGCGACCTCGCTGTCCTGTTGGGCGGCCAGACGTTCCACAGTCTCCGGGTCTTCGCGGATGGCGAACTGATCGGATGGTTGATTGACCGTGAGGCCGCGTTCTGGGAGCTCGTGGACCGTCGGACCCCGCCGCCGGTGGACGGTCACGAGATGACCACCGCCGCGTTGAAGGCCCTGTACGGCACGGCTGTCGATATTGAGATCGGGCTGCCTGCGACCGCGGGGGCGGTCCTAGCGGAACGGGCCCACGTGGCAGGCGAGATCAAGACCCTGACGGGCCGCAAGAACGCCCTCGATAACCAGTTGCGCGAATGGCTCGGCGAGGCGACCGTCGGCGTGATCGACGGCCGGGTCGCGGTGACGTGGAAGCCGGTCGCTGGCCGGGTCGACACGAAAGCACTCCGCGAAGCGCACCCCGACATAGCCGCCCAGTTCACCGGGTCCTCGACCCGGCGCCTAGACGTGAAAGCGAGCCGATGATGGCGACGATCGAATCCGTGAAGCAGGACCTGAACCCTGAGGTGGTGAGGCACTCCCCGCGGGTCACGATGCGCGACGCGATCGAACGGCAGCGGGACGAGATAGCGAAGGCCTTGCCGAACACGATGACCGCCGAACGGTTCATCCGCCTGGTCTTGACGGAATGCTCACGGACCCCGAAGCTGTACGCGTGCACGATCGAGTCGCTCCTCGGGGCGTCGATGGTCGCCTCCCAGTTGGGTTTGGAGCCTGGCGGCGGGCTCGGGCACTGCTATCTGATTCCCCGCGTGAATCGCAAGAAGGGCGTCACCGAAGCCCAGTTTTTGCTCGGCTACAAGGGCATGATCGATCTGGCCCGCCGGTCCGGGGACATCGCGTCGATCGAAGCGCACGCCGTGTACGACGCCGACGAGTTCGATTTCGAGCAGGGCTCCCGGTCGTTTGTGCGGTGGCGCAAGTCGCTGTCCGATGGGCGCGGCGCCGCGGTCGCGTATTTCGCGATCGTCAAGTTTCGGGGCGGGGGCGAACAGTTCGACGTGTTGTCCGTCGCGGAGATCTGCCGGCACCGCGACCAGTACGCGGACGTGGGCGATTTCTCGCCGTGGGTCACAGCGTTTGATCAGATGGCCCGCAAGACGGTGATCCGCCAGATGGCCCCTTATCTGCCGTTGACGCCGCTCGCCGCGCGGGCGGTCGCGTTCGACGGGGGTGTGACCACCCAGCTCGGCGACCTTGACGAGATCGAAGCCGAGTTTGACCACGACAGCGTGGTGCGCGAAGACGAGGCCGCAGCCTCCGGTGGGGGGCCACCGGAGGCGCCCGCTCCTGGCGGCGACCCACCGCCGGACGCTGCGGGCGCATCGGAGCGGGACGGCGGCACAGCCCTGACTGTCCCGCCGTCCCGCCTCCACGACCTCGACCGGTTCACCCGCGGCGAGCTCCGCGGGATGCTCGACGAACGGGGCATCGAAGCCCCTGCCGGGGCCATCAAATCCGATCTTGTCGCGCTGCTCGCAGCCGCAGAACCCTTCGAGGAGTCGCCGTGACCGCCGATCCCCACGAGTTGACCAGCGACCTGATCGACGTGGGCCGCGAACTCCGCGACGTGCTCGCCCTGCTGGAGTCCGCCGGGCAGGCTGAGGCGTCCGCCCGAGCCGAGTACAAGCGCCGCTACCTGACCGCCCGCGCCGAGGCCCGCGCGGCGGACCCGAAACTCCGTGTCGGAGATCTCGAGGAGATCGCCGGGTTGGCGGCGTGGGAGGCCTGGTCGTCGATGATCGCGGCGGAGTCGTGGTCGCGTGTCCTGCGCGAGAAGGCGCACTCGTTGCGGCAGATTTTGAGCGCGCACCAGTCCCGTCACCGGGTCGAAGCCGCCTACGGGGGCGTCGGATGACGCCGCCAGGCCGGGTCTCATCACAGCGACACCATCTCATAATTGTTGCAACAAGTCAGGCAAAGATGTAGGGTCTGCACCATGACCCCCGGACCCGTCCCCAGGAAAGGGACCACCATGAGCGATCGGCTCCTCAGCGTCGACGAAGTAGCAGACTTTCTCGCGATCCCGGCAGGCACGCTCTACCAGTGGCGCTACCGCGGCCTCGGCCCGACAGCCCTGAAAGTCGGCAGGCATCTCCGCTACCGGCCCGCCGACGTGGAACGCTGGCTCGACACCCGCTCCGCCGCCTACCTCGAGGCCCGCCGCGAGCTCACCGGCGAGGCCACGCCGTGACGGCCCTGGCGTATGCGCGGATGGTGTCGTGTCCCGCCTGCCTAGCCGGGCTGGGCACCGCGGTCGCTACGAGCCGCGACGGCGTGAGCGTCGTGCTGTGTGACGCCTGCCAGACGACAGAGTGGCCGCTGTCGCGGGTCGTGTCCTACGCCCGCTACCAGGAGCTGATGGGATGATTATCCGTGTCGCTGACAGGCAGCACTACACCCGCGTTGACAACCGTGCCATCAACGACGACCGGCTCTCATTGAAGGCGTTGGGGCTGCTCGCTTATTTGCTTTCCAAGCCTGACGATTGGCGCATAGAACGCGATCAGTTGTCCGAGTCGCACGTTGACGGGGTCCGTTCGGTGCGCACCGCTCTGGCCGAATTGGCCGACGCCGGCTACCTGGTCCGGGAGCGCTCCCGGCGGGCGGATGGGACGTGGGACACGGTGTCCACGATCTACGAAAACCCCCCCGACCTTGGCGCGAAACGCGCCAGTGGCGTGACCTGCGACGACGCGCCCGACCTTGGCGCGTTTTCCGCCGGCGGTAAACGCGCCAGTGTAGTAACTACTGTTGACCAAGAAACGATCCCTGTCGAAGCTAACGCTTCTCCAGGGCGCCGTTCTGCGAACGGACGCCAGCGGGATCTGGTCTTCGAGGCGCTCGCTGAGGCGTGCGACATCGACATGGCCGAGCTCACGAAGCCGGCGCGGGGAGCGCTGAACGCGGCGACCAGGGAACTCCGGCTGCTCGACGCCACCGCCGAGGACATCCACCGGCGGGCCGGGGCGTATCGGGCGAAGATGCCCGACGTGGCGATCACCCCGTCGGCGTTGGTGAAGTGGTGGCCGACGTTCAGCGCGGCGAAGCAGGCGGGCGGGAAGGTGACATGTCAGGCGTGCGGAGTGCGGGCGTTCCCCGACGCGGACGGCTGGTCGTGCCCGTCGCCGTGGGAGACTTGCCCGTTCGTGGCCGCGGGGGTCGGGTCGTGAGCTCGAAGACGAGGTTCCGGGCGACGGTCGATTGGCACGAGCGATCCAAGGGGCCCGGCGGCACGGCCCGCGAGTACCGGGTCGGTTCCGAGGCGACGGTCTGGGAAACCCGCGACGCGGCGATCCGGTGGGCTTGCCGTTACCGGGACGCTCTCCCGGTGACGGCGCTGCGGGTGACGTGTGACGTGTCGTCCGAGCAACTGTTTTTCAACGCGGCGGGGACGGCGGAGCGTGCGTCGGCTCAGCGCAGCGTCTGGGAGTGGTCCGACATCCCCGCCGCCGAAGGCGACACGGTGTCGGCGATGTACGCGGCCCGCCAGCAGCTCGAGGACGCGTTGGGTCGTATGGCTGCCCGGTCCAGGGATCTTGACCGGTGAGCGCGGTGTCGTGGGACCGGGTCAGGCGGGCGGCGTGACCAATGCCCCGTACTACGCTGATGACCACGTGACCATCTACCACGGCGACGCGTTGGACGTGCTCCGTTCGTCGGTTTTCGCCGTCGACGCCGTGATCACCGATCCGCCGTACGCGTCGGGTGCTCGCATGGAAGCGCACAAGTCGAACACCAATGGGATGCTTCGCTCCAACACCAATGGTCCTTTCGCTGGTCGCCCGATGGAACTCGACCAGATGACGACGACCGGTTTCGTGTGGGTCATGCGTGGAGTCGCGCAGGCGTGCCGCCCGATGCTCCCAGATGGTGGGTCGTTTCTGTCGTTCATCGACTGGCGGCAATGGCCGAACCTGGTCGGCGCATTGGAGACATGCAATTACCGCGTGCAAGGCATGGTCGTCTGGGATAAGAGCAGCTTTGGTCTGGGCAACGGGTTCCGCTCACAGCACGAATTGGTGTGCCACGCGTCGAAGGGCGTCCCTAAAATCTACGACAAGGGCTGCGGGAATGTGCTCCGGTACAAGCGAGAGGCGCCGGTAGACCATCCGAGCCCGAAACCGGTCGCGCTGATCAACCGCCTGATCAAAGTTGTCGCGCCGCCCGCGGGGCTCGTGCTCGACCCGTTCATGGGATCGGGTACGATGCTGCGAGCGGCGAAGGATCTCGGCCGCCGGGCGGTCGGCGTCGAGGCCGAGGAACGTTATTGCGAGGTCGCGGCGCGCCGTTGTGCCCAGGAAGTGCTCGATGTTGGCGGGTCGGGCTCGTGACTGACGTCCGCGAGCCCGATGCCGGGATGCGACCGGTGAGTGCGGTGGTGTGGGTGGATCCTCCGCCGGTGGGGCGCCGGTCGATGTTCGACGGGTTCCTTGGCGAGTTGCGTTCGAGGCCGGGGGTGTGGGGCCGGCTCGGGGTGTCCTATGCCGTGTCGTCGGCGTCGTTGTCGACCGCGGCGCGCGATATCAGGGCGGGGAGGCTGGCGGGGGCGCGGCCCGCGGGGTCTTTCGAGGCCCGCTCGGCGACGGTGGACGGGGTGACGTGCCTGTTCGCCCGCTACGTCGGCGCCGAGCGTCACCCGACACCATCACCGACCAAAGGAGCAACCCCATGACAACCTACGAAACGATCCTGTCCCGGTACCGGGTCGAAGTCCCGGAGCATCTGGCGGCTCAGGCGACGATCCCGGTCCTCGCGGGCCTGCAACGCCAAGGAGACATCCTGATCCGGCCCATCGACCGCCCCGCCGGCGGGACGCCTGTCTCCGCGGAAGGTGTGCAGGTCGTGCGCGGTGAGGCCACGGGCAACACGCACTGGCTGTCTGCCGACGGGTTGTGTCTTTGGGCACCGACCACTCCGACGGCGGACGGACTGGCCGTCGGTGTCCTCACTGTCACCGACGGCGCGGTGGGGTGGCTGATCCACACAGACGAGCACGGCGCCAACGGTGTCGCCCCTGGGGTCTACGAGTTGCGCCGCCAGCGCGAGCAGGCCGACGAGGCCCGCCTGGTGGCCGACTGATGGGCCGGTTGATGTCGTTGACCGACGCCGAGGCCGCGGCGATGGGCCCGTACGCGGCGGCGCGGATCGCGGCGGCGCTGGACTGCTCCCCTGTAGACCGGGCCCGTGTGGAGGACGGGATGAGGCGCTGCTATGAGGCGGCCGGGTTGGCGTGGCACGGCAATGTGGTCTGGGTCGGCTCGCCGGTCGTGGTTGCCCTAGCGGCACCGATCGCGGCCCACCTGTTGGGCGTAGCGGTGGACGGAGCGGTGGGCGGCGCGGTGCGCGAAGCGGTGGGCGTAGCGGTGGACGGAGCGGTGCACGAAGCGGTGCACGAAGCGGTGCACGGCGCGGTGGACGGAGCGGTGCACGAAGCGGTGCACGAAGCGGTGCGCGGAGCGGTGGACGGAGCGGTGGACGGAGCGGTGCACGAAGCGGTGGACGGAGCGGTGCACGGCGCGGTGCACGAAGCGGTGCGCGAAGCGGTGCACGGAGCGGTGCGCGAAGCGGTGCACGGCGCGGTGCACGGCGCGGTGCACGGCGCGGTGGACGGCGCGGTGGACGGAGCGGTGCACGAAGCGGTGGACGGAGCGGTGCACGGCGCGGTGCACGAAGCGGTGCGCGAAGCGGTGCGCGGCGCGGTGCGCGGCGCGGTGCACGGAGCGGTGCACGGCGCGGTGCACGGCGCGGTGGACGAAGCGGTGGACGGAGCGGTGCACGGCGCGGTGGGCGGCGCGGTGCGCGGAGCGGTGGGCGTAGCGGTGCGCGGCGCGGTGGGCGGCGCGGTGCGCGGAGCGGTGGACGGAGCGGTGGACGGAGCGGTGCACGAAGCGGTGGACGGAGCGGTG
>Ga0100403_1001175_pt1 | contig 24206 bp, 20 predicted proteins | sample CryGeymet201501t_FD_83663 | JGI IMG/M metagenome (GOLD analysis project Ga0100403, IMG submission 83663) | Groundwater microbial communities from Crystal Geyser aquifers in Utah, USA - Crystal Geyser metaG 2015-01t | ecosystem: Environmental > Aquatic > Deep subsurface > Groundwater | place... | reverse complement strand
TGAAGGTGTTGTTGCCCATGAGTATTTCCACAATTGGTCAGGCAATCGTGTAACCTTACGCGACTGGTTTCAAATCAGTTTAAAAGAGGGTTTCACTGTTTTTCGTGATCAGGAATTTTCGTCGGACATGAACTCTCGAGGCTTGCAGCGAATTGCTGATGTCAGATTTTTAAGGGCTCATCAATTTCCTGAAGACGCCGGACCTAGAGCTCATCCCGTTCAACCCAAGTCCTATATGACCATTGACAATTTTTATACTCGCACCGTTTATCAAAAAGGTGGCGAGTTGATTCACATGCTTAAAACTTTATTGGTTCCTGATGTTTTTCGTAAGGCCACGGATTTGTATTTTAAAGAAAATGACGGCCGCTCGGCTACCACCGAAGACTTTGTTCAAAGTATGGAACGAGCCTCGGGTCGAGATTTGAAACATTTTAGACAATGGTATCATCAATCGGGAACTCCCATAGTGAGTGTGCAAACCCACTATGACGGCGCTAAAGAAGTTTTTGAATTAATCTTTGAACAACGGACCCCTCCAACGGCTGATCAACGTGAAAAAACCAATCTCCATATTCCAATTCGAATGGCATTGCTGGGGGCTAACGGCCATGCTTTGCCATTGATCCTAGAAAATGAAAAGTCTCAAGGTCCTGGGTTGGAGAAAATCCTAGAACTCACTGAAAAAAAACAAAGCTTTCGTTTTGTAAATGTCAGAGAGTGGCCAGTCCCTTCACTGTTTAGACAGTTTTCTGCACCAGTAAAAGTGGAGGGTCTAAACAATGAACAAGATCTTAGGTTTTTAATGGCCAATGATAGTGATGCCTATGTTCGTTGGGATAGTGGTTTTCAATTAGTTCTAAGAGCGATGAAGAAAATGATACTTGAGCACCTGCAACATAAAACCATAAAAGTTGATTCTTCGTTACTTGAGGCTTTAGGTGAAGTGCTTGACCGCGCGGATCAAGATCCAGCATTAGCTGCCGAGTTGTTAACCCTGCCCGAGGATTCAGTTTTAGAAAATCAGTTGGAATTTTTAGATCCACAAAGTTTGGCGTTAGTGCGGGAGGAGCTTGAAAAAGCAATCGGAATCAAGTTTGAAAAGAAACTGTTTGATTTATATAAACGATATAATCATGACGAACCCTATATTTACACACCTAAAGCCGTTGCAGCTAGGTCGTTGAAAAACGTGTGTCTGGGGTACTTGATGGCCACAAATCTTGACACCTACAATCAGCTCGCCACAGTCCAGCTGACAAAATCCAACAACATGACCGATCAGCGAGCGGCTCTGCAAGCATTAACCCACGCCAAGGACCCACTCAGAGATCAGGCTTTGAAAATTTTTTATAAACAGTGGAAAGATAACACTTTAGTGATGAATAAATATTTCCAAGCCCAAGCTAGTTCTCGAAGTCATGGCGTCACTAGCTTTATTCAATCGCTTGCGGCAGATCCTGCATTTGATATGGATAATCCCAATAGAATTAAATCGCTCTTTGGAGCCTTCGTTAAAAACGGTGTTCATTTTCACAATAAGGATGGGGCCGGTTACAGGTTGATTGCAGATCAAATTCTACGGTTGGATGAGAAAAATCCCATGCTGGCTGCCAGTCTTTCGGGGGGTTTTGCAAGTTGGATGAAGCACGATGATCACCGACGAATGTTGATGAAAAATGAATTAAGTAGAATTCTGGCCAAGCCAGGTTTATCTAAAAATGTCACCGAAGTGATTTCTAAAACTTTAGCCATGGAACAGGCCATGTGATCACCGTGGCGGTTCTACTTTTCTACTTGCCTCAGTTTTTAGTTTTCTAAATAATAATCTAATCCTGTATGGGTAATTTCTAAATCACCCTTCAGAACGCGTAGCGTATTCTTCAGCTTTATGAGTTGAATAAACAGATCATGCTCTGGGTAGAGGCCCTCAGCGGTCTGAGGAGCCTTGAAATAAAAACTTAGCCATTCTTGAACCCCCTTTAGGCCAGCGCGCTGAGCAAGATCCGCGAAGAGGGCCAAGTCGAGAACAAGTGGCGCAGCTAAAATAGAATCGCGACATAAAAAGTTTACTTTGATTTGCATGGGGTAGCCCATCCATCCAAAGATATCGATATTGTCCCACCCCTCCTTGTTGTCTCCGCGAGGTGGGTAATATTCAATATTCACCTTATGGTAAAGCTTTCCATAAAGATCAGGGTAAAGGCTTGGCTGGAGAATCGTATCAAGCACTCCGAGTTTTGATCCTTCTTTGGTCTTAAAACTTTCTGGATCATCTAAGACTTGCCCATCGCGATTTCCGAGAATATTTGTGGAATACCAACCCGAAACTCCAAGCATACGCGCCTTAATGCCGGGGGCGATGACTGTCTTCATCAAAGTTTGACCCGTTTTGAAGTCACGCCCCATTATAGGAATTCCCGCTTTTTGGGAATATGAAATAAATGCTGGAATATCCACAGTTAAGTTCGGCGCACCGTTTACAAAAGGAACTCCTTCCATCAGTGCGGCATAGGCATAAATCTGTGAGGGAGAAATTTGCGCATTATCGTCTTTGAGACCCATTTCAAAGGTTTCCATTGTCGCATGAACCAAGGATGGAGTACAAAATGACTCAGTCGATCCACACCAGATCATCACTAATCGTGCACAATTTTTCTCTTTTTTAAAATTTCTAATATCGGAGCGAACGGCTTCAGCTTTCTCCCAAAGAGTTCCCGATTTAATATTTGGACCCCTGATATTCTTAATATAGCGATCAGAGAATACTGCGCTCATCGGCTTGATCGACTCAAGTTCAGCGCGAAGTACTTCTAGATGTTCGCTACCAAGTACGTCTGCTTTTTTAGCCGCTTCAAACATATTGTCAGAAAAAATATCCCAACCACCAAACTCAATATCATTAAGATCGGCCAAAGGAACATAATCCTTAATCAGTGGAGTGTTGGCCTCTGTGCGCTTGCCAATACGTATCGTCCCCATCTGAGTCAAAGATCCAAAAGGCTTAGCAATATTCTTGCGAGCCGCAAGCACACCAGCAATAAAAGTAGAAGTGACAGCCCCCATGCCAGGAACAAGCACACCAAGCTTTCCGTTAGCGGGTTGGATGACAAATTTCGTGTTGTTAGTTTTCATAGCAGTGCTCTTTTCTAAAAAAATGATTTTTACAGGGCATTTGTACCCTCCCCATCGTATTATTGCAATATGATGCAATAAGCTGCGCGGCCATGAAAAACTTTGATTGCTAATGCATCCTGTTGCATGTATAAAGACTTATGGCACTAAAGAATAACAAACAAAAAAAAGTACATAATACGCATCTCGCCAGAAAAACTCTTCAAAACCTCAATTCCGTAAAGGCTGATGCAAATTTTGCTCCTTCCGTTATGGTGGGAGGGGTTCATCGGATCGATCTCTTAAAAAGAATTTGGAATATATACCAAGCAAATAATTCTACCGAAGCTATTGAAGAGTTGGCGGTGCCCACCAAAAAATCAAAGCCTTCTCGTCCGTCAAGAAATCAAGGTAGATTGAGTGAAACACTGAACGCGATCTAGTGCGGTTGAAAAACGCCTCTATTTAATCATAAGAATTAAGGCGAAAGCGGCCATGATTACGATGCATAGCCAATAAATTTGATGTCGAGTTCCAGGCTTCAATTGTTCCTTACCTATGAGACGGGCCGAAGTCGCTTTCCCCTTTTTTAGGCCCGAAAACTTGTTTCAGATTGCAAAATTATCCAAAAGCCCCAAGCTACTTCGGCCCACTCTCATATAATATGACTCTATTTATTAATGCAACATAATGCAATAGTGGCCAGCTGCAAAAATAGAGCAATTCAGATAAACTTGTTTCAATGATAAAATCTGAGTGCCTGATCCGAATTGCCAAATGCCTTGGCTCGGGCAGGCCAACTCAAGCCGAGCTTGAAAAAGCTAATGACTTCATTTCCGAGATTCGAAGTAATATTTTAAATAGTGAAAAAGTTTCAGACTCTGATTTTGATATTTTATTAAATTCTGAAGTATTCAAATTGTCAAAAACTCATTGGACCCCCGTCACAGTGGCTCAACGAGCCTGTCAGTTACTTGGAGTTGGGCCAGGAGATCGAGTTCTTGATGTGGGATCAGGTTGCGGCAAGTTTTGTACAATCGGGGCGCTGATGACCGGAGCAGAGTTCGTAGGTGTCGAACAAAGACGGCATTTGGTTCATGCAGCACGAAACTTGGCAGAAATATTGGGAGCCGATAAGGCTAGATTTAGTTTCGATAAAATGGAAAACGTTGACTGGGATTGTTACAATGCATTCTACTTATATAATCCGTTCTATGAGCATCTCCAGCCCGAGATCAAACAGGACGACACTCTAGCTCTCAAGACCGGAACCTTTCACTGGTACTCGTCAATTGTGCAAGCAAGGCTAGACTTTATGCCCGTGGGAACGAAAGTTGTTACCTATCATGGCTTTGGCGGATCGTTTCCTTCGGGGTATTCTCGGAGAGTCTATGAATCCCACGGTAGTGGAGCGTTAGAACTATGGGCAAAGGAATCTTCGTTTGGTTAAGCTCGTATTGGCAGAAACATTAGGGTATATTTTCCATTGAAATGTTAAAGCATAAGGATCTTATCGCCATTTTGAGGTCAAACGGCATGCGAATCACTCCGACCCGCCGTGTTCTGTTGCAATTTATTTTGGATAATAAAATGAGACAAATTCCGCAGGTTGAAATTTCTCAGCACCTCGAAAAAGCGTTACCGGGGATTGATCGATCGAGTGTGTACCGGAACCTAGAAGCATTTAAGGATTTAAATATTTTGCAAGAACTGGACTTGCCAAGAATTGGGAAAAGATATCAATATGTGCTCGACCGTAAAGTGCACCATTTTTATATCTGTAAGTCGTGCGGCAAAGCCAGCCGAGGCAATGAAGAATTGTTTAAAAAAATTGAAAATGCCCTTAAGGATGTACACGGTTTTTCAAAAGCCAATTTATCGGTAGTTTTTTATGGTCAATGCTCAAAATGTGAAAAATCCAAAAAGTAAAAGCACTGGTCAGTCAAAACAAGAAAAGCCTTTTTTCTGGTGGGAAGAAGACGTACTTGTTTTGAATGTTCTTGGAAAGCCCAACGCCAACATGGATGCCATAGGTAAGGTGAAGGGTAATCAACTGAAAATTAGCGTAACCGAAGCTCCAGTTCGGGGACGAGCAACAGATCACATGGTCAAATTTCTAGCCAAAATATTTGAAGTTCCCGCTTCAAATATTGAAGTAGTTTTTGGACGAATGAATGTGAACAAACAGTTACGAATCAAAGCACCGAAAAAAATACCTGCTGTTTTTACAAGTTCTGAACAATTGGAGCTATTGTAACTGAAGCTTCTTTCTCGTCCTTACAAAGTTATACTCGTATCGATATTAGATTAATTTGACGAATTCCTTTACCATTCCGGAAATTCCTTTAAAAATTTCAAAAGGCTGAGCTTCCGAATACATATAGGCCGGAGTACTTAGTATCTTGTGCTTCCGATCAACAATATGATTGCTTACAGAACATAGTTCATGGTGCGCACCTGTTTTTCGAATTTCTTCAGCCGTTACGTCATCATTTCCAATGGTCAATAAAACACCGTGCTTTCCTAAAACTCTTGCGACAATCACAGGTGCAATGCAAATAGTAGCGATGGCTTTCTGCTGAGTATAGAAAGACAAAATCGATTTCTCAACGAATGGATTGACTGTGCACACTGCTCCTTTGTTGGCCCAGTCGCAGAGATGCATGACCGCCCCGTAACCGCCAGGAATTGCAAGGCCATCAAATTCGTTGACGCTCAAGAGCTTGAGATCTTTTATCTGTCCGCGGCTGATTCTTGCCGCTTCAATCAAAACGTTTCTTTTTTCAGACAACGGAACATTTGTAAGAAAATTGAGCGGCAAGAAGTTTAGATCAGGTGCAAAAAAAGTGATCTGCACATTGGCTTGGGATAAAGCTATCACTAGGCTTATGGCCTCAGTAATTTCAGATCCATCTTTATTTCCGCAACCAGACAGAATTACCGCAACTTGTTTCTTACAAACATCACCTTGCATACTAGCACCTCCGCACACATTTTTAGCATCTCATTACTAAGCTGTCGTTTAAACAAATACCATTTTGACCACGATGAACGGTTCTTCATCTTATTATTGCACCACGTTGCAATAGTGTTATAAGCAAACACTACGAATAAGAACTATGGGGGTTTCTGTGATAAACAATTTTTTTTCGGTCCCTGCAGCGTCAATGCTATTCAGTGCAGTTCTCGGGCTCACGTTCATCTTTTGGATAATGAAAAAAGCTAAATAGGGCTTCTAGTTTTCTTCTTTTGCTTTAAAAAATTCAAAAGACCACCGCCAAGCGCTAAAATCACCACGATGAAAAAAACAATTTTTGTTACACCCAAAGTCTTTTCCACTTTTCCAAAGTCGTCACCAAATGTTTTCCAAGCCCAGTGCCCAAACCAGACAAACAATGGCGCGCTTATCAGTGCTGCGAAACCGTCCATGGCGAAAAATTTTAGTGAGGAAAATCTTAAAGTTCCAGCGGTAAAAAAAATTGGGGTTCTTAAGCCAGGAAGAAAGCGACCCACAAAAATTACCCATTTGCCCCATTTTAAAAACATTGCCTGAACTTTTCCGAAGCGCTCGGGGTGAATCAATGCCTTCGCAATTCGAGTTTCTAAGAGATGGTATCCGAGCTTTTTTCCGGCAAGAAAGACGATGCCATCACCTATAAGAATCCCCAAATACATAAGCCCCATGGACTTCAAGACGTGAATGTTGTTTTGCGCGCCCAAAACTCCTGCCGTAACAAGGACTATATCTTCTGGCATCGGGAACCCTATGCTACAAAGTTGTAGCAACAGAAACGGACCCCATAGTGAAAGAGAATCTGTTGTTAGAAAATTAAAAATAGAAACAATCATCAACCAACGTCCGGTGATTCTTCCTGAAGCCAGGACAGAATTGCAACTTTGTTTGCCATTACGTCATTGTATCCAAGTTCCAATAATCGCGATGTATAGCTCGATTTAAACGCAAGGTAGCTGACCAGATCTGCGCCATGGTGATCCGAGGCGCCCAGCCCTCGAAGGAAGTGACGTAATACAAAAGAAAGATGTTTAAGCTCATCGGCTGCCATTTGGCCCAGGTCCCGCGAAGGTCGAATCGCCAGCACAGGTATTCTTCTCAGCTTTTCCGGGTGTTCGCGACGAGCCTCCTCGGTCATGAGGTTAAGTGTTTGGTTTATTCTCATCATTCTTTCCAAGTCGGAATCTATGGCGTCCATAAATAGCGCATTGAGCATGAGTCCCGAAATGTCAGCCAACTGAACAGATTTCATGCGGAAGGACTCATTGAGTTCAAAAGTTTGGGTTGGGGTCCGATGATATCTGACCCCAATGGCAATGACTTTCTCAGAACCCAGATGGATAGCGGGGCTCAATGGTGAAGTCATGCGTACCCCACCATCTCCATAATACGAACCGTGAACCTTAATCGGAGGAAACAGAATAGGAATCGCAGAAGATGCAAGTACATGCTTCAGTCTGATTGGCGTACGTTTGCCTACGCGGCGGCTCCGCATCCACGGCTGAAGTTCGGGTGAACCATCAAAAAAAGCAACAGAGGTCCCCGTTCCATAGTTAGTGGCAGTCACGGCGACTCCATGCAAAAGCCCTGATTTAATGTTTGCGTGAAGCTGCTTGAAGTCGATCTTCCTTAGAAGAAAATGAACTAATGGAGTGGTATCGAGCAACTGGGTTTTAGGACTCGAATTGAACATTCCTCCCCCTCCGAGCTGAAGGACAAGTCTCGTTGCATTGCCAAAAATCCTCGCTGCCTTTGGATCGAAAATATCGTCGATTCCAATCCTTTGCCAGGTCTCACTGAGTTCTCTAAGAGCCTCGGGAAGACGGTCGGCTTTTGCAGCCAAATAGGTTCCGTTAATCGCGCCACCCGAAATTCCGCATATGACTTGAAATTTCAGATCACGGCCAAGTTGCTTGTGCGTAATCTCACCAAGCCCTAACAAAGCCCCAGCCTGGTAGGCCGAGCGTGCACCACCTCCGGATAACACTAAACCAAGTTTTTTTACCGCAGCTGAAGATTTCATACGATTTTAATCGAGGCGTCGCCTTCCAATCACGCGACGCCAAGAGCCCTCCTAACATGAATTAATAGACCCGTCATACCATATCTGGCAAACATCTATTGCATCAAGTTGCAATAATGGTCTCGCTGGGTTTAGACTCGAACAGCATAAAGAGGGGACACTGCCATGCTGTCATTTGAAACTATGGAATACATGGGGCATGAGGAGGTAGTTTTTTTCTCTTCTCATTCTTGCAACTTGCGAGCAATCGTTGCCATCCATAACACAACCCTTGGTCCTGCCCTTGGAGGAACAAGAATGTGGAACTACAAAAATATGGATGAGGCCATTTCCGATGTCCTTCGTCTCTCCCGAGGCATGACATACAAGGCGGCAATTTCAGGATTAAATCTGGGAGGGGGTAAAGCCGTCATTATCGGAGATCCTACAAAAGATAAAACGGAAGCATTATTCAGAGCCTATGGAAGATTCGTTGAATCTCTTAACGGAAGATACATTACGGCAGAGGATGTGAATACGAATGTTGATGATATGGAGCATATCTTTGCTGAAACCAACTATGTAACGGGTGTCGCCGAAATGAATGGTGGCTCAGGTGATCCTTCACCTTGGACCGCACGCGGAGTTTTCCGTGGAATGGAAGCTTGTTGCCTAAAACTTTTCGGAGATCGTTCACTAAAGGGACGAGTCGTTGCCATTCAAGGAGTAGGATCTGTTGGCTTCAACCTAGGAAAACTTCTTCACGAGGCCGAAGCGAAACTCTATTTCACTGACATCAAGGAAGAAAATATTGCTCGATTTAAGGGCGCGATTCCCTGTGCTGAACTTGTTGGGCCAAATGAAATTTATAAGGTGAGTGCCGACATTTATGCCCCATGTGCCCTTGGGGCAACCATCAACGACGACACCATTGAAAAGCTTAGAGCGAAAATCGTATGTGGTTCGGCCAATAATCAATTGGCTGAAAATAGGCATGGGAACATTTTGAAAGAACGAGGAATTCTTTATGCGCCCGACTATTTAATCAATGCGGGCGGACTGATGAATGTTTCTATTGAGTTTGAAGGATGGTCCGCTGAAAAATCAACAAAAATGGTAGACAAAATTTATGATACAACTTTGAAAATTTTTAAACTATCCGACGAGCAGAACATTCCCGTTCATCAAGCTACTGATATTCTCGCTGAGCAAAGAATCCAGGCTATTAAAAATATTAAAGGCAGACATTTAGGTAATCTTGCTCATCGTTTTCCGGGTAGAAAGCGAAACTAATCAGACTTAGCCGCAATAGTGGGAAAAAAGGGGAAATGTAAATGATAGAAAACAATTTAGCTAAACTTCTTTGCGATCCAAAAAAACTAAACCGCGAATTGAATAGATATTATATTTCTTCTACGAAGACTGAGCAGCTTGAAATGCTCAAAGAAATTAAACTTTCCGGAATTGAAGACCTTTACGATCACATTTCTAAAGAAGTTAAGTTTGATGAGGCTCCAATAGTAACGGATGAACTGAGTTACCATGATCTGATTCCCCACGTTGAATCAATAGCTTCAAAAAACAACATAAAAACAAGTTTTATTGGCGATGGCCTTAAAAATTATAAGGTGGTCGATATTGTCCCTTATGTATCTGGCCTTAGGGGACTGACAACTGCTTATACACCCTACCAGCCTGAACGTTCTCAAGGGACATTGAATTCACTTTGGATATATTCTTCAGGTCTTTCCATGTTAACTGGATTCGAGGCGATCAATGCTTCATTTTATGACCGCTCGACGGCTCTTTATGAAGCCATCCAGACTGCATTAAGAATCGTAAAAGGTTCTAAAGTTGCACTTGTGTGTGAGTCTATTTATCCAGGAGACCTGGAAGTTCTCAAAACTCTAGCTGCCGAAACCACTCTTACTATCGTTACTATCCCGACTGACGATATTTTAGGAACTACAAATCTTAGCCTTGCTAGGCAAATGGCAAAAAAGATTGGCTCCGAACTAGCATGCATCGTTTTTCCTCAAGTAAATAACTTTGGGAATTTTGAAGCAGTTCACACACTCACAGATTTGTGTTCGGAACTCAACGTTCAGTCTATTGCTCTCATTGATCCGATGCTCTTGGCGACTGGGTGCTTAGTCCCGCCCTCTGAATTCGGTTCACGAAAACAGGGGTCAAACATGTTTGTCGCCGAAGGACAACATCTGGCAATCGCCCCCAATTTTGGTGGTCCTGGACTTGGAATTTTCGGTATTAGATACAATGAAAACAATAGAACCGACATTCGGTCTACCGCCGGTCGTTTTATCGGCAAAGCTAAAGACGCAGACGGCAAAGACTGCTTCTGCATGGTTCTTTCAACAAGAGAGCAACATATTCGCAGAGAGAAAGCGACCTCAAATATTTGCTCAAATCAGTCCTTCATTGCAACTCTGGTAGGTGCGGCGATCTTAGAGCGCGGTGAAATTGGCATGACTAAGTCAGCCATGCACGGACATCACTGCGCTTTGAAGATGGCCGAACGACTGACGCAGTTTAAAGGCATAAAACTCGCTTTTGGGTTTAATCCATTTTTTAATGAGTTCACCTTGGAGCTACCCATGAAAGTGGATGAACTCCAAAAAAAGGCCTCTGATGCCGGGATACAACTCGGAGTGAATGTAAGTCATAGACTTCAGAAAACAAAGAATTTACTTTTGCTTTCATTTTTCGACGTGCATTTTGAAAGAGACTTAAAGAAATTAGAGGATTTTTTTGCCGCAAACTTTGAGAGAGTGAAAACAGATAGTCCCTCTGTCGCAAAGATTCCTAAGGTTTACCTAAGGACTACAAAAGCCAATCTGCCCTCCATTAAAATAGAAGAACTCAAGACTTACTATAAGAAGTTATCAGAAATAAATGTGAGTCCCGACGACAACATCTACCCGTTGGGCTCATGTACTATGAAATACAATCCCTACATCAACGATTACGCTGCAAATCTAAAAGGGTTTACTGATATTCATCCTCAGTCGCCAGTCGAAGACGCGCAGGGATGTTTACAAATCCTCTATGAAATTCAGGAAATGTTTAAATCAATTACGGGACTGCCAGCCGTTACCACCCAGCCTGTCGCCGGGGCGCAGGGCGAACTCCTTGGGATCAAACTTTTTCAGGCCTATCATCGAGCTCATAATGAAAGCGAAACACGGAAAATTATTTTAATTCCACGATCCGCCCATGGAACAAATCCAGCAACTGCTGCAATGGCAGGTTTTGAAAACAAGATTATCGACGGTATTCAATATGGAATCGTTACCCTTGAAGCCAATAGCAAAGGGCAGATTGATTTCGATCAACTGAAAGTAACTGTAGAAAAGCATAATAAGAGAATTGCCGGGGTAATGGTAACTAACCCAAATACCTCTGGAATATTTGAGACTCAGTTTAAAGAGATGGCTGATCTCATCCATTCAGTAGGCGGCTTGGTTTATATGGATGGGGCCAATTTAAATGCAATTTCAGGATGGGTCGATCTCGGAAAAATGGGAGTAGATGCAGTTCACAGCAATCTTCATAAAACATGGTCAATCCCAAATGGTGGAGGCGGCCCAGGTGATGCAATAGTTGCCGTATCAAATCGCCTTGTTGAATTTCTACCAGGAGTTCAAGTCACTAAAAGTGATGACGGGAAGTATGACGTAATAAAAGCGGAAAAATCAATTGGCTCTTTCCATCGCCACTATGGCAACTTCGCCCACAAAGTCCGAGCATACACTTACATCAAAGCTTTAGGGGGCAAGGGCGTAAGAGAGATGTCTGCCATTGCCGTTCTTTCGTCGTGTTACCTATATGAAAAATTGAGAAAAAAATTTCCTACGCTACCGGAAAACTGTGAAGACGATCGGCGCATGCATGAGTTTATAATCACTCTGCCCAAAGAAACAATTGAAAGGATTGAATTGGGGGGCACTCCCAAATCGCAGGCGATCACACGCATTGGAAAACTTTTCCTAGACTTTGGCCTCCATGCTCCAACTGTGTCCTTCCCTGAAGTATCAGGACTCATGATTGAGCCAACCGAATCTTATTCCAAAAAAGAGTTAGACCGTTTTATAAAAGTTTTGGAGGCGATCCTCTCTTTGGTTAACAACAATCCAGAGATTCTAACTAGTGCGCCGCATTTCACACCTGTAAAGAAAGTCAATGAAACGGAGGCTAATAGAATTCTTGAGTTAGGAGAGATACTGACGGCTCTTCCTGCGTGTCATCCGAATGTCATTGATCCCGTCAAACTCTCTTTCATGAACGTTGAAGATATCTGCGGAGAAATTATACGAGCACACAAAAAGGACGGGCTATTGCGTCATAACTAACGCGATTTTCATGATCCGACTCGAATATCTCTATAAAATTTGGTTTCGAACTCCCTTTATTGCAACAAGTTGCATTAATTGCTAACAATAAAGATGGTCGGACGATCTAACCTCAATGCCCAAGCAGTTTAAAAAACAGGTTTAGACGCTGGCAGATTTGGAAATCGATAAATGAGTATCTACGAAGAGTCGCTTGAATATCATAGCAAAGGAAGAAAAGGGAAACTAGAAGTCGTTCCCTCAAAGGCTATGGCCACCCAGCATGATCTTGCGCTCGCCTATTCCCCCGGCGTGGCCGAACCTTGCCGCTTAATCGAAAAAAATGAAGATTTAATTTATGAATACACTGCCAAAGGAAATCTCGTAGCCGTAATTACAAACGGGACGGCGGTTCTAGGACTTGGAAACATCGGCCCCTACGCCTCCAAACCCGTCATGGAGGGAAAAGCCGTATTATTCAAAAAGTTTGCCGATATCGATGTATTTGACATTGAACTCAATGCGGCATCACCAGATGATGTCATCAAAGCTGTTGAAATGCTTGAGCCTACTTTTGGTGCCATTAATCTTGAAGATATCAAAGCACCCGAATGTTTTTATATTGAGTCGGAACTAAAAAAACGACTTAAGATTCCAGTCTTTCATGACGACCAACACGGCACTGCGATTATTTGCGGGGCGGCCCTGATAAACGCCCTCGAAATTGTTAGAAAGCCGATCGCAAAAGCTAAATGCGTTTTTATTGGTGGTGGTGCTGCTTGTATCTCATCCGCAAAAATGTTTTTGCAACTTGGGATTCAAGCAGAAAATCTTATCATGACTGATTTAGACGGTGTTATTTATGAAGGTCGAACGAAGGGAATGAATCCATACAAGCAGGAGTTTGCTCGAAAAACTACTCTGAGATCTCTAGATGAGGCGATTGAGGGAGCAGATGTTGTAGTTGGCTTATCAGGCAAAGGCGCTTTAAGTGCGCAAATGATTGCAAAGATGGCTGTCGACCCTATTATATTTGCAATGGCAAACCCTGAGCCAGAGATCTTGCCCGAAGAAGTCTTCGCCGTTCGAAAAGACGCAATTATGGCGACCGGTAGATCGGATTATCCCAACCAAGTAAATAACATTTTAGGATTTCCCTTCATATTTAGAGGCGCGCTCGATGTGAGGGCAACTACTATCAATGAAGAAATGAAGATGGCTGCGGTTCATGCCATCGCGTCGCTTGCCAGGCAGGAAATCCCTGAGGCCGTGACCCGTGCATATGGCGGACAACAATTCCGCTTTGGTCGCGAGTATCTTATCCCAAAGCCATTCGATCAACGCATTTTGCTCTGGGTAGCTCCTGCGGTAGCCGAAGCTGCAATGAAGTCCGGAGTTGCAAAGAAAAAGATCGATATTGAAGCATACCGCGAAAGCCTAGGGAGCCTATTAGGTTCCACTTATACTTTTATGCGTTCGGTAAAAACAGAAGTACGAGCATCAGCAACAACCAACAAATTTTGCCGAATCGTATTTCCTGAAGGGGGTCATCCTACAATTTTACGTGCGGCTCACATTCTACAAACTGAAGGCATTGCTGAACCTATTTTATTGGGGAATAGAGAGCAGATTTTAGCGAGTATGAAGCAATTAGAAATTACTAACAATTTTAGGGATGTTCAAATTATTGAACCCTCAAGTAGTAAGCGCATAGAGGCATACGCAGAGCATCTGGCCAAACTTCGCTCACGCAAAGGAATGACGTTGAATCGCGCAAAAAAGCTTATTCAACAAAGTAATTACTTTGGCCCAATGATGGTTGAAATGGGCGACGCCGATGGCGTATTGAATGGCGTCTCTCAAAGTTATCAGGAATCCATTCGTCCAGCGATTCAGTCTGTAGGCGTTATGGAAAATTCCAGGCTAGTTGGAGTTTATTTAGTCATACTCAAAAACAGAAGGCTTTGGTTTGCCGATACTACTATTAATGTTAATCCAACAGTGGAACAACTGTCCGAAATTGCCATTCAAACCGCAAACTTTGCTTCCCAATTCATGATTGAGCCGCCAAGAATTGCGATGCTTTCATTTTCCAACTTTGGTTCAAGCGATCATGCCCAGGCGAAAAAGATTCGCAGCACAGTCGAACTTATTCGTAAGCTAAAGCCCGGTTTACTGGTTGACGGAGAAATGCAGGCCGATACGGCACTTAATCCAGAAATTTCTGAGAATAACTTTCCATTTAATCAAATTCCAGGCAACGCCAATATTTTAATATTTCCAGATCTAGCCTCTGCCAACATTGCATACAAGCTCACCAGTCAATTAGCCAATGCTGAGATGATTGGCCCTATTCTTTTAGGACTCAAAAAGCCAGTCTTTGTATTGGCTCAAGATTCGAGTGTGATGGAGGTTGTCAATATGGCAACGCTTGCAGTGGCCAATATCACTAGGTTTAACAGTACGAAGACTGAGCCTATAAGGGTTGAAGAAAGAAAACAGGCCCTCTCATCTAGGACTAATGGCATCTCTAATAAAACAAAAGAAAGACCTGCATGAAACCAAACGCCGTTTATATAATCGGAGGGCAGAGAACGCCTTTTGTAAAATCATTTACAAGTTTCAAAGATGACTCCACACAAGATCTAATGACTCACGCACTTAAGGCGCTAGTGGCTAAGTTTAACTTGCAAGAAAAGCAATTGGGAGATGTTGCACTTGGCGCAGTCATGAATAGCTCGGCGAAGTGGGCTCTTCCACGGGAGTCAGTTCTTGGCTCAGGTCTTCATCCCTATACGCCAGCTTGTTACATCCAACGTGCCTGTGGGACAGGACTTGAGGCAACTCTTCATATTGCCAATAAAATTTCTCTTGGTCAGATCGAGTGGGGAGTTTCGGGAGGCGTTGATACCAATTCTGATTTGCCTCTTCTCACTTCAGAAAACCTTAAACGAGCTCTCCTCCAAATAAGGAACGCCAAGTCCTATTCTGAAAAAATTAAAACAATGGCACGCCTTAGACCGGCAGATCTCTTGCCTGTATCACCGGAAGTAAGCGAAGCTCGCACCGGGCTATCAATGGGAGAACATTGTGAACTGAGTGTAAAAGAATGGAACGTAAGTCGTAAGGAACAAGATGAAATCGCTTTTCATAGCCACCAAAATGCTTCAAAAGCATACATAGATAGATTTTTCGACGACCTCATAACACCGCTAAGGGATATTTCCCTTGATGGGATTCTCCGCCCTGACACAACTTTAGAGAAACTTGCAAAATTAAAGAGCGTTTTCGATCGTACCAGCGCAGGAACCCTAACTGCGGGTAACAGCACTCCGTTGACTGATGGTGCTTCTGCGGTCCTATTGTCTGGAGAGGCTCGATTGCAAAGGGAATCTTTAAAACCACTCGCTCGTTTTATTGATGCTGAAGTTGCTGCGGTGGATTTTGTTGGAGGTGATGGACTGCTCATGGCTCCGACAGTCGCGGTTGCACGTTTGCTTGATCGCCACAAAATGAAATTACAAGACTTTGATTTTTACGAAATCCACGAAGCCTTTGCGGGGCAGGTGCTTTGCACGTTGAAGGCCTGGGACTCTGACGATTATTCAAAACAATATTTAAATCGAGAGAGAGCCCTGGGGCCAATTGATCGAAGCAAAATGAATATCAAAGGTGGAAGTCTTGCTCTCGGCCATCCCTTTGCGGCTACCGGAGGGCGAATCGTGGCGTCGATGGCAAAAATGCTTGCTGCTGAAAAATCGGGTAAAAAGGGCCTCATTTCAATCTGCACGGCTGGAGGAATGGGCGTTGCTGCTATCATGGAGAGTCTATAGATAGCACGAATTGTATGAGGGAGAGGCATGGCTACAGATCAATGTCCTAAGTGCAACTCAGTAAATATCTACCAAGACAGGGATCTTTGGGTTTGCCCCGAGTGCGCTCATGAATGGATGAGTGGAGAGCTTGCATCCGTCAAAAAATCCGACGTCGGCGGTGATTGCGCTGTTCGAGACGCTATTGGAAATATTTTAAATGATGGTGATTCAGTAATTGTAGTCAAAGATTTAAAAATTAAAGGTTCCTCAAGCTCGGTTAAGGGAGGAACCAAGGTTCGCAATATTAAGCTGTCAGACGCAGGGGATGGCCATAACATCGCCTTCAAAATCGACGGAATTGGATCTATAAATCTTAAATCCGAGTTCGTCAGAAAAGCGTAGTTTTTATGCTGCTCGTTAAGAATTGCTTCCAAGTATTTTGCATCCTTCAGAGCTCAAAATCGAAGTCGTAAATAATCGCTTCTTCTCAATTCAAGTATTAAACTAGGAAGTACTGATTACCCAAGCGATGTAGCTAGTGGTGTATTCCTTGGTGCTGCATGGACACTGTTCTTAACTGGGATTTTTACTCACAAGCGGAATTGAGCTGAATTGATCTACATTCCAAGATCTGACATGCGCCGATATAGCGTAGCGCGTGACATGTTGAGAAGTTTTGCTGCCTTCTGACGATTTCCCTTTGCTTCAAGAAGCGCTTTGCTGAGGCGGGCACGTTCGTTAGTCGCTAGTTCTACGCCTACGTTTCCAAGAAAACTCTTCGGCCGAATACTTTGCTGAATACTAACTCTAGCAATGGCTCGATGAACCTCGGAGTCACGCACTAGCCCCGTTTCTCCATTGAGAGAAAGAGATTCAACAACTGCAATGAGCTGCCTTACGTTTCCAGGCCAATGGTGTTCAGTAAGTGCCTTGAGAGCCGTGTGACTGAATTCTCGCTTTGTCGCAGAGCTTAGAGAACTCAGATGGCTTTCAATGATGAGAGGAATATCCTGCGCACGATCTCGCAGCGCAGGAACTCGAATGATCGCTTTTGAAAGACGATAGTAAAGATCTTCTCTAAAACGGCCCGCCTCAATTGCTCCGCAAACATCAACATGAGTAGCGGCGATGGTTCTAAAATTACATGCTCTTTCGATAGTTTCACCAAGGCGAGTGATTCTTCGCTCTTGAAGGACACGCAATAACTTCGCCTGTTGAGAAAGACTCATCTCTCCGATTTCATCAAGGAATACAAAGCCGCCAGCTGCAATTTCAAAAATACTCGCACGATCTTTTAAAGAACCAGTGTAAGCGCCCTTCACATGGCCGAAAAGTTCAGACTCCGCAAGCGAGTCACTGATGGCACCGCAGTTTATGGGCAAGAGCCTAGCCGCAGGATCAGCCATGTGTGCAATAGATTTGGCGATGACCTCTTTTCCGGTACCCGTCTCACCCAGAATCAGAACATCTCGAGCACCTGACACTACAACTTTTTGGATCTCTTCCTTGAGTGCAAGTGTCGGTGCTGAAATTCCAGCGATCAAACTAAGTGGAGATTTCTTTTGAGAAGCCATTAATACATCTCGTTTTCGTTTGCGATTCGCTAGAACTTCAAAAACTTCTTTGCGCACTCTGTCTGGCGTAACAACTTTTTGAAGAAAACGAGTCACCCCCGCATTGCAAACTTCAACGATGCGTTCAATCCGGGTTTCACCACTAATCACAATGACGTCGATTTGCGAATCAAGTTGAGAGATCCGCTTAAATACATCCATACCCGTGCGGTATTCACCATCGAAGTTCAAATCGAGTAGCGCGATGTCGAAAAAGCCTTCAGAAAGTTTGACCAGAGCATCAGAGATGCTCTGGGAGGTAACGACTACAGCTTCGTCTTCAAATATTAATGGAATCTGTGAAAGCCACGTCGGATCGTCGTCGACTGTTAAAATTCTTGGGAGTCTGCTCATTGAACACCTCCCAAAGGAAGTTTCACAGTGAACTTAGCCCCATTGAGACTGAGTGATCTACCAGACTCGATTTTACCTCGATGCGCTTCGACAATACGTCGAGAGACCATAAGACCTAATCCATAGCCATTGGGCTTCGTCGTTCGAGACAGTTTGAAGAGATCACGTTGCGGAATTGCAATTCCAGGCCCTGAATCTTCAACATCAATTTCGATGCTATTCTTTAGGCCGCGAGCTGAAAGCCGTACTGTTCTTATCGATGTCGAGTCTAGGTCTTCGTCGAAGGCTTCGATTGCATTTTTGAGAAGATTAGAAAATACTCTTTCAACTTGGGGTCCATCATGTGCAATTTTAGGCAAGTCTTCGGTTGATAGTTCAACCCTGACGTTTCGAGCTTGGGCAAGAGTGGAGCATTCATCCACGCAAGCTGAAATAGTTTTTTGCAGGTCTGTTTGAGTGGGACTTATAGAAATTTCGCGGGAGCCATCTAGAGTGGATTCAATGACACTCAACATCTTTGGTAAATTACGGTCAGCGGCTTGATAAAGAATTTCAAGGCGTGTTTTTCGTTTTACGCCGTCCTCTGAAACTTCGCCAATGAGAGAAGTCGCAGAGATCATCGACTGAATTTGGGTTCTTAAATCGTGAATGACCCCGCTCGCTAGCTGCCCGAAGATTACCTGGTCGCGTGCGTTGATTGAGTCAGAAAGATCTTTCGCGAGCTGCGCTATTTCTGCTGGGTAATACGGCGGAACTTCTTCTTTACTGAGTGCCTTGTTGACCAAGTGAGAAATGGGATTTGCGATATACTTCCGCGTAATGACTCTTTGGATGAGTACGCCCAAAAAAGAGAGCGCGCCTAAAGCTAGCACCATCCACCAAAGACTACCGACGCTGAAGTTTTCCCAAAAAGTCGAAAGCTTCTGCTTGGAAACTAGAATGTAATTCCCATAGCGAGTTTCGATTTTTACAGCTGCGATAGCCCCCTCAGAATTTTTAATATTGCAGCTAATGTTGTTCGGGCAGAGCGGCGGCCACGTTTCGGAAAGTTCGATTGAGCTAATCCCAAGCTCTTTTTCGAACATATTTGTAAGAGCTGGCACTGCCTGATTGTTGTTTACAGCAAGCTCAGCCTCGATGCGACGAAAGGCGGTCGATGACTTATCCAGAAATTGTTGAAACTCATTTTGGCTTTTTGAGGAATATTGGGCAAATGAGATTCCGAAGACCACGCCAACACAGACAACTAAAGCACAAAGGGCCGACGCGCCCCACGCGATAATTTGAATCTGATTGAGTGATAGTCTTCGGGGGGATTGCACTTATTCCGCCTCCGCCTTGAAGAATTTGATATCAGATTTTTCGAGCTTATAAACTCCAACGCCCCAAGTTGGCTTCAAGTGACGGCTGGCTTTTTGTTTAAAAGCCGCAATGAATTCGTCCCGAGTTTTTGGTTTAGTCTCGCAAAGAAGGTTTGTGATCCCTTCAGTAATCTTCAATATTGAGAGTGCTGAGTTACTTTCAGGGAATTGCTTTGCAGCGGATGGATTCTTAAGAAGTTGTTGCCCAGTTTTGAATGTCTTTAGGGCTTTCTGGGAAGGGATAGATCCGCGAGCAGTAAAACCAGTCACTCCATTTAGGCTTGGGCCGTTTTGAACATATCCAAATGCGCTCGTGCCCCAGCCATCGCCGCCAAGAAAGATAGTTTTGGGAAGCAAGTCTTTGAGTGCGGCCATAACAATCCCAGAAGATTTGGAATAGTTCGGCAGCAAGACCACGTTTGGCTTTTTGTTTCCCAGCTCTAGTTTTATTTTCTCGATGTCTGGAGTGTCGCTAACGACGCGGATTTCTCCGAGTTTGGTGTGAGCCTTTGCAGCCGCATCGAAGGTCTTTGCTGAGTCGAGACAAAATACACAATCCTCGTTGACGATTGTGACGTAGCTAAACTTAGCAGTTTTAAGTTGAGCGTGCACCGTCTTCACAAGCGCACGAGCAATACTGTCATTGCTAATTCCTAAAGTAAGATGGAGGCTGCCTAAGGTAAACACCTCAGAAGAATTCGCCATGAGACTTACCGTTGCAGTTGCATCAGCTCCTTGCGCAGTAAGCAAGTAATGATTACTGCGCCTCGGACCAATGATAAGCCATGCGCCGTCTTTCTGAGCTTTGGCGGCGCGTTCTCTGGCTTGAAGCGGATCACTTGCCTCGTAGAATTCCGCTGAGTGCTTGAGTTCGTAACCACACTTCTTAAGCTGCGCATCGAGAAGTGTTTTTCCCGTATTGAATGCAGAGTCGTATTCTTGCTGAAAGCGCGTTGATGAAGTCGTGTCTTGCGGCGCAAGTGCTTCCTGAAAACTAAGCGGCACATTGATGAGTCCAGCACGTGCTGAAATTGAGGCTAGGACTACAAGAAAAGTTGAAAATCGTTTCATGCGATTTTTCTCCAAACCAGAACTGCTTTGCCGAAAGCCTCTTCTGGAGTCGTAAGGTTTAAATTTCCATCTTTGAATTCGGCAAAGCGAATCATGTCGCGTCCAATTCTTGCTGGGTTTGTGGCTTGGTTGACTTGGTGGTGGATCACATCGCCTTCCACTGCGTAGGTTCCGGCGTAGAAGAGAACGGAATCGAGAATGTCTTTATCAGCATTTCCGGATTTTGAAGCGACGTCTTTGTTGATCGAGACACTGACATGCCCGGAGTCGGTGTAAATAAGGAGTCCGCGGAGTCCCTCTCCCCACGATCTTGAACCACCTTCTTTTGGATGGATTACAAAGGACTCGAGGCTCCAGGTCCCGACGATTTGGGCTTTCATGTCACAACACTCCAATTCTTACTTATGTGCCGCAAGTGCTATAGTTGAGACAATACTTGTGTCAAACAGTTAATTATATTGAAATTATAAAATCGATTATTGAGACACTTCTGATTTGTAAATGAGTGAAATGTCTCGGAAATTTACATAACAATCCCTTGACTCTGATTTTTTCGTACCCAAATTATTCAGAATGCCAGGGAGGCAGGGAAGGAACGTTCAATGGATAATGCTCTAAAATTAACAAGATTCAAAGTGACCCAATTTCGGTCCGTAAACGACAGTGGATGGGTTGAGGCGGATCAAGTTACTTCACTTATAGGGGTAAATGAATCAGGAAAAAGTAACCTGCTTCTCCCACTTTGGAAATTCAATCCGGCGCGAGAAGGCCAGATAAATCCCATCGCCGATTATCCAAGGAAGTCTTACAACGAGATCAGAGAAGCCAAGCAGAAGCCAATTTTTATCACAGCAGAGTTTGAACTAAGCGATTCTCTGGCTGAAGAGTTAAACGTTAGCAGCAACCAAAAGCTGCAGGGACCTAATCATGTTCAGGTCGCCAAGGATTACTCTGGAAAATTTCACGTCTCCTTTCCGACGAGTGACACTGTACTCGAAGAACAAGAAGCTGCCGATGTAGAGAAGCTTGTTGTCTTAAACTTGCCGAAATTCATTTACTATTCAAACTATGGGAATCTTGATTCCGACATTTACCTTCCGCAAGTCATAGAAAATTTTAACAGAAAAGATCTTGGATCAAAGGATGAGGCCCGTGCTCGAACCCTTAGAGTGCTTTTTGACTACGTAAAACTAAAGCCGGAAGAAATTCGTGACCTCGGCCAAGCAAACGACAATCGCCCTGAAACAACCGAAAGAAAAAAAGAGCGTGACATCTTGCTGCAGTCGGCATCAACGAAGCTTACGAAAGACTTTCGCGAATGGTGGAAACAGGGTGGCTATCGTTTTCGACTTGCCGCTGATGGCAATCATTTGAAGATTTGGGTGTCTGACTCAGTACGTCCTGAAGATGTAGAGCTTGAGGGAAGAAGCACAGGTCTTCAATGGTTTTTAAGCTTCTTCCTGGTATTTTTGTCAGAAGCCAATCACTCTCACAACGGTTGCATTTTACTTCTTGACGAACCAGGACTGACATTGCACCCTCTCGCCCAACGAGATTTGGCGGCGTTTTTTGAAAATCTTGCGCAACAAAACCAAATCTTATTTTCTACGCATTCGCCGTTTCTGATTGAGGCGGAAAAACTTGATCGTGTACGAGCAGTCTATGTTGATGACCTTGGATATACAGCCGTATCTAGCGATCTGCGGGCCTCGGCTTCATCAAATGTAAAAGCAAAATCCATTTTTGCTGCTCATGCTGCACTTGGTTTATCTGTATCAGACGTTTTGCTAATTGGTTGCCAACCAGTAATTGTAGAAGGGATCTCAGATCAGTTTTATTTGACTGCGATTAAAAATCTTCTAGTCCAGGCTGGAGACATCAAGTCTTCGAAGGAGTTGATTTTTATTCCGAGCGGTGGCGTTCGCGGCATCAGAACGATAGCCTCAATTGTTTCGAGCAAAGAAAATGACCTACCTTTTGTTGTTTTGGATTCAGATCAAAGGGGGAGAGACATGGCTGGGAAACTAAAGGCTGATTTATATAAGGCAGAGCCTCAAAAGGTCATTTTAATTGGTGATGTACTTTCATTGCCTAATGCCGAAGTGGAAGATTTAATACCTACCAATAATATCGCGAAGGCCTTTTCGAGAAAATTTCGACCTTCAGACTCCGATCAAGATTTTGAAGACGTGGCAAATGCTACGACTCCAATTGTTGGGCAGATTGCTGTCTTTGCTAAGACCCACGGGCTTCCGTTGCCTGAAGGTTGGAAGGTTGAGTTAGCTAAAGAAGTGAAGAAGAGGCTTTTAATTTCAGACGCCGAAAAAGCAAAGAAAGTCTGGGATAAGCTCTTTGCTCTGCTTGGGACTGCGGCGGTTGATATCCAAAAACCATTAAAGAATTTGAAAAATAATATCGAAGGAAATGCCTAACCCTTTTGTCCTTTGAAACAAAAACAACAGGCTGAACCGCGCTTGGGGCGGCCTGTTGAATCGTTTGCGCTTGTCACTCTCTGTGAAGAAATTTTGATGCCTGGTTTAATCCGAATGTCCCACTGTGGAGCGTGACAAAGATGGCTTCCCAAAAAAAATGGCCGGAATTCCTTCCGGCCCTACATTCGGATTGACCGAAATTTCTAATTTGAGGAAATAGTTCTTCTCTGAATGATCCTCCCCCGTTTCCCACATGAGCGTGTCGCCGCCGAATAGTCACTATCCCACTCCGTACAGAATCCGGGCTGTCCCCATTCAATTTTGAGAAGTTCAACTTGCGCCAAATGCATTTCTAGTATCCATCGCCGCATATCTTTGGGGAGCTCGGGAGAGACTTTCGTGCCAAGGAAACCAATAAACCCTAACGCTATAATGATAGTATTTATTTTCATGTTGTTATCCTTTTTCATTTCATCAAAGATTTGATTACGAGTTGCGCTGATTCCAGATTGTTGTCTTCGAGAGATTCAAGATACTGCGTGCATCTCTCAATCATTTCGTCGCGGAGCACTTCAGCTTTCATCAGGCGATCAAAATCCGAAGGCGAATATCCAAGTGATCTTACGATTTGCTCAATTCGATCTCGTGGCAGCTCAATGCGGCCGTTCTCAATTTGTCCAAAAATTGAGTTCGCGTAGTTGCAAGCTTCGGCGGCTTGATACTGAGTAAGACCGCGCCGTTTTCTCAAGATTCGAATAACCCGAACTTCTTTGGTGATAATCTTGTGGAGATTCCGACGTGGCTTCGGTGCTTGCCTTGGTAGCTCCGAAAGTTTCCGCTCAAGGTCAGTGAGAATCTCTTTGACGTTGGATTGGGTGTCGTAGAAATCCTGCATTTCAAACCCGAGCGAGCGGACATAGCGATCAATTCGCTCGGGGGTCATGAAAGACCGACCATTCTCGGTTGATCCCGATTGAGAGTGGGTAAAGCTAAAACAGACAAGTAGGCACTTAGAGTTTTCTCTGTAATTATTGATTTGTTCAAAGAATCAGTAACTTACGAAAGGAAAACAAGAAGTGCCT
>Ga0100403_1001173_pt1 | contig 24229 bp, 22 predicted proteins | sample CryGeymet201501t_FD_83663 | JGI IMG/M metagenome (GOLD analysis project Ga0100403, IMG submission 83663) | Groundwater microbial communities from Crystal Geyser aquifers in Utah, USA - Crystal Geyser metaG 2015-01t | ecosystem: Environmental > Aquatic > Deep subsurface > Groundwater | place... | reverse complement strand
GAAGAAACCGCCGAGGCAATCGAGGCGGACGCCACCGAATTCTTTTTTGTAGTCCTCGGCGGTGTATTCGTCCCGCAGCACTGCGTAGATCAGGCCGTCGAGCCCAATGGTGAACTTGACGGGAGTATCGTAAGGTTGACCGTTAGAAGTCCTGATCATAGTACCACTCCTTGATTGCTTTGGTTATCCGGCGGTCTGTCAACTCACGTTCAATACAGTAACAAAGTATAATCGCATTATTCACATTAATGAAACCGCCATGCGTAGCGACTTCCAAAAACTGAGCAACGCCCAAAAGCTGATCAGCAGAAAGAGAGCCAAGGTTTTCGATGACTTTATCGACGGCGGTCATGGCATGTTCCTCCTTCTTATTCCCAGTTTTCATGCTGTCCACGTGGCAGGCTATACCCGCGCATGATGCGACGTTCCTCGGTCAATTCTTTCAATCTATGCAAATTAAAATTCTTGTCGCGCGAGACCGCCAATTGGACACTGTCGGAAATTTCCTCGAGTTCCTCAAAGAGGGTGCGCTCGCCGGGGATGTGATTGAGATTGCAGATCATGGTAAGGTTTTCCTGTAAGTTGCGGGCTGTGGCTAGGCGAGTTTCGTCACCAGCACGATGAAATGATAGAGCTCTTGTGCGCGAGCCGGGCCGATAACTTCGGCTACTTCCAACGCGAGAAGTTTGTCGGGACCATCCGTGCCCTTGTGTGAAGGAAACTGGTCAAGGAACAAGGCTTTCAGCGGATTAGGGAGAATATCATAGAAGTTCTGGATGACTTCCTTTTGATTTTCTTCCTCCCGGCATTTCTGAAGTTTTGCCGTGAAGGTTGCCATTGAAGCCCGGAAGTCATTGTTAATTGCAGTCATGGTATGGTATCCTCTCATTGTGAACGGTAGGCGATTTGCATCTCCTACCGAAGTTTGGAATCAGGCCAACTTGCAGACAGCCTTGGCAAACTTCCGAAGCACTTTCGCATGATCGGGGCCGAGTGTCTTGGCAACTTCTGCCACCAATTGCTGATTCAAGTGGTTTTCGCCGAAGTTGCCCGCGTAGAAATGGCATTGCTGCAAAAGTTGCGCCTCAGATTCCTTGACCAAATTGGCAAGGAATCTGGCGAAAACTTCGCTAAGCAATTCTTCCCCTTCCCAGATACGCAATTGATGGGCGAATTTTTGCATCGCCCGGAAGAGTTTCGTGGTGCTTTTCGAGTTTTTCATTGTGGTATGGTGTTCTTTCGTTGCTAGATGGCGTCATTATACTTGAGTGTGGCATCTTCGTCCTTGATGACGACCCAGCCTTTCACATTCGGCCAGACACGCTTGCCGCACTCGGGGCAATACATGGGCGGACGATGGTTGATGTGGCAAATCATCGTGCCGCAGCATTGCATGGCGATCAAACGAAAGGGAATGCGCTCAGTGTTCATGGTATTGTATCCTTTGACTGGGCCGAAGGGGTGACGACCGAGTGAATATTCTTGCCCCTTACCCACATCTTACGCCAACCCGATTCGAATGGCAAGTGGTTTTTGCAGGCATTCGGACCATATTGAACAAATCTAACCTGATGACATTAAGCTGGCGAAAGTGAAATGGCGGGTAATTTGGTGAATTCGTTACGTTAGACCCTAAATTAGACCCTATGTTAGACCTTACGTTAGAACCTAAGCTAGTGCCTATCACGTGCCAACTGGTCAAGCAAATTTCGTCCGACCCCCCATGCCTCGTCTTCGGGGTTTCGGGCCAGCTTGTAGGTTGCGAGCCTTACTGTGCACAAGGTTTATTTGCTGGTTCTTAAACCTGCAATCTTTCTCTTAAAGGGGGCCTCTCAGTTTTTGACCAAAAGGTAAAAAAAAAAAAATTATTAAAACTGAAAAGAAAAAGAGTCGGGAATTCGGGAAGACTGCGGAACGGAAAGTTTTTCGCGAAAACCTGCGAGACCTACGAAACTTCCCGATAAGGGTATGGGGGTGATACGGAATTTCATCTGATCAGGTGGCACCTGGTAAGTGCTAACGTAGGGTCTAACATGGGGATAACAATAGGCATTAAACTCGCGAATTGGCACGGCGCGAATGGGCGCGATGGTGGTGGCGTGATTGACATGGTGCTGACCGGGTGGGATATGGTCATGCCGGTCATGGGCGGGGCGTCAATGGCAAGGTCACGTGTTCGGGCATGGTTGTGCCCGGCCCGATGGAAGGGCCTTTCTTGACCCGCGTTTACGCCATGGGCAATTTTCGCCAATGCCGTTTCTGCCCATACCTTTCCCCTCGCACCAAAAGAAAAGGGCGCCACGCTAGCGCCCAATTCTCATTTCGTGTGGTCGCGGTGGTTAGAAATTGGTCGTCGCCTTCGGCGCGGTCGCATAGAAGTCCACCGCCTCTTGATGGAAGTCTCGTCCACCGGCTTCCTTTTCGCGTGCGATAAACGCGGTCACCTCGCTATCGACCCACACGTGCCGCTTGACAATCAACTTGAAGTATTTCGCGGCACGAGGCTCCTTCACCCATTCTTCGGCATTGTGCGCCTTTGTCAAGTCAAGCCCAAGCGCGGTAGAGAAGCGAATGCCCAGATCGAGCTTGGCCTCGGTCAGTGCCCGCTTGGCAATCGGGTCGATTGTCGAGGCGGTGCCACGTTCTTTGCGCACCTTTTCTGGTAATGCTTCACCCGAATGCGCCTTACGTAATTCGATCCGATACGCATCAAGCTTCACCGCGGGTTTGAGCTGGTTCAACTCGTCATTGAAGTAACGCTGAATCCCTTTGCGCATGATTGCCGCGACATAGCTCGGGTGCATCTTTTCAAGATTGATCACCAACGGCGTGCCATCGCACTTTACCGTATAGGTGGCCTCCGTCATAGACATATCAATCGACATTGTATTGGACCTTTCATTGTGTGGCGCGGGATTATGCCATGACGCGAATATATACCCCTCGCAAAGAAAGTCAATCCCTTTGTGGCCCTTCGTGGAAATTTATTTTCCCCTGCCGCCTGCATCAGCAATCCCCGTCCGCAATCGGCTTGCGCCTCATTCCCGTCGTGCCCACCCCGGGGGGTTCGCTGCATGGGGGGTGTATCGCGCGGGGAGAGGCCCCAAGAATTAGTTACATTATTTTTTACGATATGGCTCTCTAAGAATTAGTTGAGTCAATTTGTAGAGTATGGCAATTAAACCGTGTTTACTGTATGGTGCAAACGGCCCTGCGCTTTCGCCCTTGCCAATCGTCGGTCCCGGTGGTAAAATAGCCGCGAAAGGAACCGTCCACTACATGCACGATTTTACCTCTGATATGTTGGATTTGCGCACGGTTGGGCGGGCGGCAAAACTCACCGTCGGGGATACGCGGGAGTTAGGTGAGGATGAGTTGGCAATCCTCGCCGTGGAACGGGGGAGCAGGGCGCCGGAAATTAAGCGCCTCCGGGAGCGGCACCATGCGTTGGCCAAAATGCTGGCGCAAGGACTGGCTCCCGGCACCGCAGGCCTAATGTGCGGGTATAGTAATTCTCGCGTTAGCGTCCTTCAGGCCGATCGGGCCTTCAAGGAACTAGTTGAGTTCTACCGTGACGTCAATAATGAGCGTTATGTGGAACATAAAGTGGCGCTGGCGGAACTCGGCCTCGATGCAGTGGAGGAAATTCGCGAAAGACTGGAAGATGACCCGGAGGATGTTTCCCTTGGGCAGCTGATGGAAATCGCCAAGATGGCACTGGATCGGAGCGGATTCGGCCCCAGCATGAAGACGGAAGTTGATGTGCGAGTGGGTTTGGCGGATCGCATGACCGAGGCCCGGAAGCGGGTCGCTGCTATGCGAGATATTACACCGATTGAAGGAGTAGCGGAATGAGTTCGTCCACCCACGATGACCTCATCCTAGCCCTAGCGGAATATTCCAACGACCCGTTGGGGTTTGTTCTTTTTGCCTACCCGTGGGGGGAACCGGGCGAACTCGAGGACTACCTCGGCCCGGAACCCTGGCAGCGGCAGATTCTCATAGAGTTGGGCCTAGGTGTTATTGCTGTAGAGGAAGCTGTAGCCTTAGCCCACACTTCTCAGCAAGATACCGACTCCTCCCCGATCCAACTCGCCCGAACTTCCGGTCACGGTATCGGCAAGTCCGCATTGGTCAGTTGGATTCTCGATTGGGCGCAATCCACAATGGAGGATACTAAAGGCGTCGTTACCGCGAACACCGAGAATCAGCTTAAGACAAAAACGTGGGCGGAACTCGCAAAATGGCACCGACTTTCCCTCACCAAGGGGCTGTTCCGTATGACCGCTACTGCGCGGTTTAGCATCGACCCCGACCATGAGAAAACTTGGCGTATCGACATGGTGCCATGGAGTGAGAAGAACATGGAAGCCTTCGCGGGGCTGCATAACAAAGGTCGCCGCATCATCATAATCTTTGACGAAGCCTCCGCCATTGCCGATCCTATTTGGGAAACTACCGAGGGTGCGCTCACCGATAAGAACACCCAAATCATCTGGTGTGCTTTTGGCAACCCTACGAAAAACTCCGGGCGCTTCCGTGAGTGCTTTGAGGGGGGTAAATTTGCTCACCGTTGGTCCTCAATGGCAATTGACGCAAGGGACGTTTCGATCACCAACAAGCGGCAGATCGAAGACTGGATCACCGACTACGGCGAGGACCATGACTTTGTTCGTGTTCGCGTCCGAGGGCAGTTTCCGCGAATTGATGCGAGTAGTTTCATTTCTCTCGAACTTGCCCGCGAGGCTACTCTGCGGGAGGTGCCCGAACACAATTCGGCTCCAGTGGTTCTCGGTGTAGATGTGGCACGATTTGGCGACGACGCCTCGGTTATTTATTTCCGCCGTGGTCGTGACGGGCGCACCATCGCCCCTCGCATTTATCGTGGCCTTTCCACCATTCAACTTACCAATCGCGTGTTCGACGCGTATATGGAAACGAATGCCGTGTCAGTTTTTGTAGATGGCGGCGGAGTAGGCGGCGGGGTAGTGGATCAACTCCAGTCACTCGGCGTTCCCGTGACCGAAGTAACCTTCGGTGCGAAATCGGACAACTCCGACCCGAACGACGCTCTTGCAAAATACCTCAATAAGCGCGCAGAAATCTGGGGGGCCATGCGCGCTTGGCTCGCCAAGGGCTGCATCGTCGATAGCACCCCTATGACGGAAGTTCCCTTCCCTATTGAACTTTCCGGCCCGACCTTCACCTATTCCCGTGAGGACTACCTTCAACTCGAGTCTAAGAAGGACTTACGCCGTCGAGGTATTCCTTCTCCCGACCTCGCCGATGCCCTCGCCTGCACTTTCGCCTACGCCAGCCTTGATGTGGAAACTACGGGCAACGCGGAATTCTACTCTAACGAACATCCCATTTATGGAAAGGCTATGAATTATGCCTAAAGCCCCGAAGATAGTTCCTCCGCCGAATTCCCCAACTTCCGCTAGTTTCCTCACCCGTGGAGGCTTTCGTGTTGCGGGTATGGGTCAGCGTCCGAATAAACTTCTCAATCCCATTATTGGCTTTCCGCAGAGTTCTGTCGGCCAGCCCTCACTTCTCGGAGGCGTGTGATGGCCCGAGTCGGCCCAGCCAATCTTGAGATAGCGCGGAAACACAAGCGCATCCTCTCCGCAATGGACACGGAACGCCAAAACTGGTTCCCTCATTGGCGGGAAATTTCCGATTATTTTCTCCCCCGCCGATACCCTTGGCTTATGACCCAACGGGAAGTTCGCACCGCGGATAGACGAAACCACAAACTCCTCGACTCCACCTCCACCCTTGCGGTGCGCACTCTCGCTTCGGGGATGATGAACGGTATCACTTCTCCTTCCCGCCCTTGGGTGCGCTTGCGCCTAGCTGGCTTTGACGAGGCGAGCACCTCTCGTGACGCAAACATCTGGACTGATGAAACTCTTCGCCGCATCATGTTAATTCTTTCCGAAAGCAATTTCTATAATTCCATGGCTGTGCTTTACCTCGAATGGTGCACCTTTGGCACCGCTTCTATGGCAATCTACGAGGATTTCAACGACGTTTTGCGGTGCTATAACTATCCCCTCGGCGAGTTCTACATAACCCAAGACGAAACCCAACGGGTAAATCGCCATGGGCGAAGATTTGTCAAAACTGTCGAGCAACTCGTCGGTGATTTCGGTGAGGATGCGCTTAGTGAAAACACCCGCCAGTTATTCAAGTCCGGCGGGGAAAATTTGCTCAAGGAAATCGAAATTGCCCATTTGATTGAGGTGAACCCGAACGATTCCCTTCTTTCGGCCCCGTCGAAATGGCGCGAATGCTTCTGGGAAGTTGGCGCCACTGAGGGGGAATACCTCGCCGTCCGTCCGCTGTATGAATGGCCTACCATTACTCCTCGCTGGGAACTTCTGGGTGACGACAGTTACGGCACCTCCCCCGCCATGGACGCTCTTAGCGACGTTCGTCAGTTACAGGAGATGCTTCTCCAACGTGCCAGTGGGTTGGCAAAAATGGTCAGCCCTCCGCTGATTGTTGATCAACAACTGCGCAATCGTCCGAAAGCCCTCGGTGCAAATGGGATTACTTATGCCGCTACGGCTTCGCAAAACTTTGGTGCCAAAGAAGCCTATCGTGTGCAGCTTCCCTTTGGTGAGTTAGCCCGCGACATCGAACAGTTGCAAAGTCGCATTCGGGAAACTTGCCATAATCACCTATTCAATATGATCTCGCAATTGGAAACGGTTCGTAGCGCCACGGAAATCGACGCTAGGCGGGAGGAGAAGTTGATCCACCTCGGCCCTGTCCTCGAGCGCTTCTACAACGAGGGCCTCGACCCCGCACTGAAGCGTGTTTTTGGCATCGCCCAGCGGGCGGGATTGTTGCCCGAACCACCCGTCCAGTTGGTCGATACCGAAATCGAAGTCCAGTATGTAAGCATCCTCTCCGATGCTCAGAAGGCCTCTGGCAATATTGCCATTGAACGCTTCCTGCAGGTAGCAGGCCAACTCCTCGGGGCTTACCCGGAAGTCCACAGTGTTCCGAATGTAGAGGAACTTCTCCGCGACTACGCCGAAAACATCGGCATCAAACCAAAGGGGATGAATAGCCGTGAAGAAGTTGCTGCCGTTGCTCGGGCCGACGCTCAGCAACAAGCACTTTCTCAAACGGCGGCTATCGGTGGACAGTTGGCGCAAGGCGCAAAAGTGCTTAGTGAGGCCGACCTTGGTGGTGGGCAAAATGCCTTGCAGGCGCTGACGCAATAGGGGGCTTGCATGGATTTTGTAAACATGTTATCCTGCGGGGAGGAAGGGGATAGAGTATGGCCGCGAAACTGAAGACTGCAGAAGATTGGGCCGAGTATGACATCTCCCGAATGCGGGAAGCGGTAAATGAAATTGCCCATTCCGTCAATCTCCGCTTCCTTGTCCGTAGTTTGTTAAATTCTCTTGGGATAACCACTACCCCCTACTCATGTAATAAATTTGAGATGGCCCGGCTTTGTGGTCGCCATGAAGCGGGAATGGAACTTATCTCCACCATACTCGAATACGCTCCGCCCCTATACCCCGCACTGATTCTGGAGGATCAAAATGAACAATCCGATCGCGCTGATGCGCAATAACATCGTTTGGCAAGCTGCTGGGGAAACCGGCGCCGCCGTTGCCGAACCCAAAGTCGCTGAGCCTAAAGCTGAGGCGGCTCCTGTCGAAGCCCCTTCCGAGTCCCTTCTTGGCGTTGCGGGTGCGCCGGAGAAGGTGGGCGGTGAGCCAACCGTAGTGTCTCCTGTTACGGCAGAGTTCACCGCCCTGCAACCCGATGCAATTAAAGCCCCTGAGGGGGTAGAATTGGTGCCGGAAACCGTCGAGGCTTTCCTGACCATTATGAATGACCAAGCCCTGTCCCGCGCAGAGCTTGCACAAAAACTGGTTGACTTGCAAGTTTCCGAGTCCCTTAAAGCCAATGAGGCTGCAACTGTTGCGGCGCAGACGCTATGGACTGAAACTCAAGCCCAGTGGCAGAAGGACGCCAAGGCACTCCCCGATATTGGCGGAGACAAATTGCCCGAAACGCTTTCTACCATCAAGCGAGGTCTTGACGTAATCGGCGCCGACAAGGCGTTCTATGAAGCTATGGACCTCACCGGCGCAGGCAATCATCCTGCTATCATCCGCGTTTTGTTCGCGGCAACTAAAGGCCTCGTCGAAGGTGCCCCGATCAGCGGCACCCCTCCGAAAGGCGCCCTCTCACAAGCCGATAAACTTTTCGGCGGCATTAAGGAGTAAACTATGGCCACTCTTGGCACAACGAATCCCACTCTACTCGACGTTACTAAGGCCATGGCGCCGGATGGTAGCATCGATGTAGTGGCGGAAATCTTGAAAGAGACTAACGAAATCCTCGATGATATGACTGTTATCGAGGGCAACCTCCCCACGGGACATCGATCGACTATTCGGACTGGCTACCCGACTCCTACGTGGCGGCAATACTATGGAACGGTGCAGCCGACCAAATCGACTCGGGCGCAGATTACTGATTCCTGCGGAATGCTGGAAGCATACGCGGAAATCGACAAAGCCCTTGCTGACCTTAACGGCAACACCGCTGCCTACCGTTTGAGCGAGGATCGCGCCTTCATCGCGGGTATGTCGCAGGAAATGGCGGCTACTTTGTTCACTGGCGATGAGTCGCTCGCCCCGGAAAAGTTTACCGGGTTCAACAAGCGGTTCAACCTTCTGTCCGCGGAAAATGGCCAGAATATTATCGACGCGGGCGGGATCGGCACCGATAATACTTCGATCTGGCTAGTTGGCTGGGGACCGAATACCGTCCACGGTATCTACCCGAAGGGTTCGGTCGCCGGGCTGCAAATGACGGACAAGGGTCAAGTTACCATCACCAGTTCGGCCGGTAACTACGAAGGTTATCGTTCCCACTATCGTTGGGACTTGGGCCTCACTGTTCGGGACTGGCGGTTCGTGGTGCGAATTGCAAACATCGACCGGAGTGCCCTGACTGCTGACGCGGCTACCGGCGCGAACTTGCCGGAACTGATGTTTGAGGCTGAGGAATTGATTCCGAACCTCTCCGGTGCGCGCTTCGCCTACTACATGGACCGGAGCGTTCGGACCAAAGTCCGGCAGCAAGCGGCAGCGGGCTTGGCCAGTTCCACCTTGCAATGGGAAGATGTTGGGGGCCGTCAGACGCTTATGTCCCCCTCGGGCTTCCCGATGCGCCGGGTGGATGCTTTGGCCGTTGACGAAGCGCGTATCGTTTAATTGTAGGGCCGTTTGACCCTACTTCCCTCAACCTCAAAGGAGACTTTCTCCATGATCACTGATAGTCTTAATACCTTCGCCAAATCTGTGGCGCTCAACACAGGGGCGGCGGGAAACTACCTCGTCGGCGATGTGATTGACCTGCAGAATGTGCGGGATTTGGGCCAGGGCAACCCCCTGTATCTCGTAATCCAAGTGGATACGGCGGCCACTTCTGGGGGCGCAGCTACTGCGTCGTTCTCCCTCGTCTCGGATGCTCAGGCGGCAATTGCCACGGATGGTAGTGCCTCGGTGCATATCACTTCTCCGGTGTTCGCCAAAGCCGATATGACCGCCGGGAAGTCCATCTTAGTCGCCACTTTGCCACGCGAAGGGACGGCTTATGAACGCTATCTCGGCATTCTGCAAACTACCGCAGTTGCTGCTTTCACCGCTGGGAAGATCGACGCATTCTTGACGATGGACCCTGCGGGCTGGAAAGCCTATCCTGATGGTAACAACTAATGCTTGAGGAAGAACTTCTCCAGTATCAGCTTCGCCGTCGATACTGGGATGGAATGAGGATGCATACTGTCGGTGACATCCTGTCCTTCCCGAAAGGCGGCGCACCAAGTTCTGCGAAACTGGTGGAAAGCGATAAATCGGCCGGGAAGCCGGCTGCCGCCAAGACCACGAAGTAACTAGGGGTTAATGATGGTAAGTAGCGTAGTAACTGTTTGGAACCTTGCGCTATCCGCCATTGGGTCTCGTGGCAGTATTTCCTTGGAAACGGAAACTGGCCGGGAGGCTGACCTTTGTCGGCTTTGGCTCCCTCTCGTTCGCGATAGTGTGCTTAAAGCCGCCTCGTGGCCTTCAACTAAAAGTTACGCTCGGCTGGCGGTGTTGGCCGAGCGCGATACGGGTGTAGATTGGGTCATCACCGACCCCGCCCCTACTTGGCGTTTTGTATATGCCGCTCCCTCAGATATGCTCGCCCCAAGAAATCTTGTCAGCTACGCTCGTTTTACCGCCGGTCTCTGGGAAACTCAACGTGCAATTTTCACGGATGAGGAAAATACCATTTTGCATTATACCTCTTTGCAAACTGATGTAACTCTGTGGGATGCAGGTTTGACTACCGCTATTGTGTATTCCCTCGCTGCAGCATTGGCGCTCCCGTTGACGGGTAAGACTACCCTCGCGGAGAAAATGCGCGAACGGGCGACAGAAGCAGTGCTCCTCGCACAGACTGAGGTTGCTAACGAAAGTGATGAAAACTATGCTCAATTGCCCTCCTGGATAGATGTTCGGGGGTTCGACTCTCTCCCCATTGGTGCGCGGTTTATCTGGCCTTATGAATCCTTCTCCGCAATAGGCGCATAATGCCAATTCAGCAAAAAACTAATTACGCTTTTGTGGCTGGGGAAGTTAGTCCAGATTTCTATGGTCGCACGGACTTGACGAAATACGACCTCGGCCTGCAGTTATCCTATAATTTCTTCGTCAACACTCAGGGCGGTGTCTCATCTCGCGCTGGAACAGAATTTTGCGCGCCCATTGAAGCCGACAGCAAACCGGTGAAGCTATTTCGCTTTCGCGCGACGACAGATGACTATTTCCTTCTCTTTGGCGACGGGTATTGCAGGCCTTTTCGTAACGGCGGCTACTTGCAGCATCCAACACAAGTTATCACTAACATTGTGGGGAATACTGTAACCGTTGCCGGACACGGCTACACCTCTGGCGATTGGGTATTTATTTCCGATGTTGTCGGGGCGACGGAATTTAACTCCCGTTATTTTGAAATCACCGTGACCGACGTAAATACCTTCACCCTTGCATTGCCGAATGGCTTAGTTTTGGATTATTCCAGCTACAGCGCCTATATTTCCGGTGGTGCGGTGTCAAAGATTGTCCGAATAAGCACCCCCTATGCCGCTGCCGACCTGCCTGGCCTGTCCGCCGAGCAACAATATAATGATATTGTGCTAACGAATCTTTCCTACCCTCGGCAGCGATTGAGTTACGTCTCGGATACGAATTGGACTCTTTCAGCAATTATTTCTAGCGGCGCACTTTCCGCGCCGACGGGCCTCATGTTAACCCCAAGTGCCGCCGGAACTGCCGGTGTAGCTTTTGCTGTTACCGCCATTGTTGACGGGAAGGAAACAGTCGCCTCCGCTTATGCGATTACTGAGACTACAATCAATTACGGCACTACCGCAGGCTCGATGAAAATTACTTGGGACGCGTTAGTTGGCGCTTCGGAATACTACATCTATCGTTCTCTGCTCCTGCCCATTGGTGCGGACATTACCCTCGCGCAAGAACTTGGCTACCTTGGGCATAGTTTCGGCCCGCAATTCGTTGACACAAATATCACGCCCGATTTTACTAAAACTCCTCCAATTTACTATAACCCCTTTGCGAATAGCACAATCGAGCGAGTAGAGGTTACTGCGCTTGGAAGTGGGTATGCGAAATCTGCTACGGTGGTTATTACCGATCCTACTGGATCAGGGTTCGACGGTTATCCGGTAGTGAACGCCGCTGGGGAAATCGTTTCTGTTGTAGTGGTAGACGGGGGGAATGACTATTCCGCCCCAGTAGTTTCCTTCACCGGCGGAGGAACTTTAGCTACCGCAACGGCAACGATTGGCGCAGCTTCCGGTAATAATCCTCGCGTCTTTAAGATATTCCAACAACGTGGAATTTACGCTGGGACGGATAATCTCCCCATGACTATCTTTGCTTCGCGCCCCGGTGAACTGGATAACATGGACGCAAGTTCCATCCTCAACGCCGGGGATGGATATGAATTTACTATTGACTCGGCGGAGATTAAACCAATCCTGCACCTGCTCGCGCTTCGTTTCGGTCTATTGATCTTTACTGAGAACTCTGTAACGCTTCTTCGAGCGGAGGAGGGCAAAGCCGTCTCAGGGGTGAACGCTATCGCTGAACCGCAGGCTTATCGGGGTGCAGGGGAAGCTGCGCCTATAGCGATCGACCTTGATGTAGTTTTCGCTCGCAATAAGGGCAGTTCCGTCAACGCGATGCTTTATACCGAATACACCAATACCTTTAAACTCCAAGACCTTTCCGTGTTGTCTAATCACCTTTTCCGCGAGGGGAGACGTGTTACGCGTTTCGCATGGGTAGAGGAACCACATAAGTTGCTCTATTGCCTACGGGAGGATGGAGCGTTGGTTACAGTTACCTATGATCGGGAGCAGGAAGTTTTCGGCTGGGCGCAACATTGGACGCAGGGGTTGTTTACTGATTGTTGCGCAGGCACGGAAAATGGGAATGACGTGCTGTATCTGACTGTGAAACGCAAACTTAATGGTGTTTGGGTTCAAGTAATTGAGCGAGTAAAATCCCGTGAACACGCACTTCTTGAGAATTTCTGGTGTGTTGACTGCGGATTGGAGTATCCTCTCACCGAACCAAATGCTACGTTAACCCCCTCCGCTATCACTGGAGCGGATGTAAGTTTAACTACCAGCATCGGAGTTTTTTCCGCCGGCAATGTCGGAGATATAGTTTACTTCGGCGGCGGAAAGGCGGAAGTTTCCACCTATGTTTCCTCTACGGAAGTTAAGGTAACTTTCCTACGGGATATGACATTAATCGTGCCGGAAACTGATGACATTCCGCAGGAAATTCCCTCCGGTGAATGGCAAATTGGCACACCGATTACAGAGATTTCTGGGCTATGGCACCTTGAAGGCGAGAAAGTCTCTGTGCTCGCGGATGGGGATGCTTTTCTTGCCCAGACTGTGGCGAATGGAAAAGTTACCCTGACTCAACCTGTGACTAAAATTAAAGTTGGCCTAGGATATAGTTGTCGGGGGAAAAGCTTGCCAGTTACCCTGCGCACTGTTCAAAGTGATGGTAGGCGGAAGGACATAATTGGTGCCGCCGTTAGAGTGCGGAACACTCGTGGGCTGGCCTTCGGCACGGACTTCGTCCATATGGTTGAAATGAAGGATCGCTCGGATGAAGATTGGGGAGAAGAACTAGCCTTGCGCCAAGATATGAGTTACATTCCGATAAATGGCGCTTGGGATACGGAGGGAGCTATCTGTTTCGAACAACGGTATCCACTCCCAGCAACTATTCTCAGTCTAGTGTATGACGTTAATCTAGGAGATGATTAATGGAATTGTCCCGACACGCGAAGTTCAAGACAAAAGTTGCGGAAGAAATCGAAAGGTTGACTTCCACTAAGGATGCGGGAGAATTGATTTCCCGTAGTCACGAGTTTTTCACTGTAATGGATGGGAAGAAAGTAGTCGCCTACGGGGGACAAATTTCTAATTCTTTTGTCGCGTCGAAAGTATATCTGTGGTTGGTGCCGAAACGCAAACCTAATGGGGTAGGGAAAATTAAAGAGGCGCTATTGTTGGCCCGAAGCTACATTAATTCGCTAAACCAAACTCCCATGTGCGAAGTAGTTCGGGGGGATGCTGTAGGTGCTCATTTCGCTCGTGCGTGTGGGTTTAAGGAAATTAAGCAACTTGACGATCGAGTTGTTTATGAATGGAGTAACTAATGGCTTTCTTGGGCCCCGCTGCTGCCGTTGTGAGCGCACTATCTGCGGTAACTTCCGCACTGTATCAAGCCAAAGTTGCCTCAAATAATGCAATTATCGCGGAGAACAATGCTAAGCGGGCGACGCAGGAAGCGGCAATCGCGGCGCAAGATCAGGATTTCGCTGCTCGGGGGGAAATTGGCGACATTATTGCCCAAGCGAGTGCATCGGGGCTTACCCTTGACACCGGCTCTCAAGGACTTAAACGGCGAGCGGCCTTGGGACTGGCCGCAAGAGACCGGGGATATACAATTTACCGAGGTGCTACTGAAGCGGCGGCCTACCGTCAACAAGCTGCTGATTTTACTTCCTCTGCCAGCGCCTTCGGCACGGAAGCACTATTTGGCGCAGTTGGCGGCGCGCTTGATGTAGGCACCAGTCTCGTCTCTAATGCGACCAAGGTGAAGAAAGAGACTGCACGAAAAATTGGCACGGCAGGGATTGTGGGGTAGATATTATGGCTATTGGAAGCGTGAAACTTACTGGAACTCCTCAACAATACTCCAACCCTAAGGTAACTGTAGATGCCTTTGGCGCGGGGGTCGGTAGGGCACTCAAGGGTCTCGCAACATCCTTCGAGGATTATGATAAAAGCCTAGAAGCTATTCAACTGGCGCAGCAGGAGGAGGAAACTCGTCGATCGCGCTTTGATGCAACTATGGCTGCGACGCGGCTTAACGGCGCATGGAACCGGGATGCAATTGACGCGATTAACAATGCCCCGGAGAGCGGCCAAGGTTTGACGAATTCTTTCGAGGAGCATCTTAATTCCACTCGTGAGGCGTTCCTCGCAGCCATTCCGGATGAAAAAGTGCGACAAGAAATGGCAGCGCAAACTGAAGATTGGGTGCAGAAGCACACTACTCAGATGTTTTTGCAGGAATTCACTCAACGGCAAAATTTTGAGGCCAAGTCGGTAGACGAAGCGACGAATATAATTCTAAAAGGAGTCCATAAGGGTGATATAGCCCCGGACGATGCTATGACGATGCTTGATCGTGCACTGGATTTAACGAACTTGCCTGATACACTTAAAGAAGAGGTGCGCACGAATAACCGCCGATCGTTCCTTAGAACTGCCTTTGGTAGGCAGGTGGAGAAATCCCTCGCTATTGACCAGAATTTCAGCGACAGCCTTGCACGGTTTATCTACTCCGCTCCTCCGGATATTCAAGCGCAAGTGGGGATTATTTCCGGCGATCGTTCTCCCGCACATCAGCAAGAGCTTTATGACCGGGCAATAGCTACCCATGGTCGAGCCGATCTTCCCGGCCACCAAGTAGCGAAACCCGGACATTCGCAACATGAGCTTGGTCGGGCTGCGGACTTGAGTTTCGCCAACCCCGAAGCGAAGCAATGGGTGCACGATCACGCGGAGGAGGCTGGTTTCACTTTCCCGGTGCCCGGGGAAGATTGGCATATTGAGGCCATTGGGGGACGAAATGCCCCAACCATACCCGATGTATGGAACGACCCACAGTATGCGGAACTTTCCTACGAAGATAAACTGCAACTCGATAAACAAGCTGGAGACATCGTTACTGCGCGGCAAACGGCTATAGCGGCACAACAACAGGACACTGCCACGCAATTGCGGAACATGATTGCCGCAAGTGGTCTAGACGCGAAAAATGCAATTGAAAGTGCAATTAGTCTTAATCAACTTCCTCCGACTGCAATAGCGGAATTCATTCGCGAGCGGGATAAGTTGCAGGTGCGGGATGATGCCCAACTGGCCGTCGGCGCTGCACTCACCACTGGTGCTCCCATCGCCAATACGCCGGAAAATAAGCAAGCCATAGGAGATTATTTTGTGCAAAGTGGAGTGCTGGAAGGTTTGAGAAACCTGGACCCCGGTGCGGCTGAACGTGCGGCGCAGGCTGTCGCGGGTAGTGGGTTGTTCCCCGACAATCTTAGCAACTTCATTCAAGGCATGGCCAACTCTGCCCAGCCGCAACAGCAGGTATATGCGCTTGATTTGCTCGCGACTATGATGAATAAAAACGACCGACTCGCCGGGGTGCTACCGAAAGGAATGGTGGAGGATGCAGTTAATTGGAGTTTTGCCACCCGCTACTCCCCGGTTAACGAAAAGCAAATGGCGCTAGATAAGTTTAATGAATCTACCAGTCCCGAAGGCTTGGCGCGCATAGAAGCCGCTACTGCGATCGCGCGTAAGGAATTGTCGAATATTCCTGAATCGGTAATTGCTAACGCAATGGATGACTGGACGCCGCTTGACCAAGCGGACCTGCCAAAAGCTACCGCTCAACGTGACCTGTTCTTTAGTGATTTCAATCGTTTGTATACTCTTGGACGCTCGCGGGGATTGTCGAAAGATGACGCTATCAGCGCTGCGGCGAAACTTATGTCTATTAACTGGGTGAAGGAAACTGTTGGTGGGGGGAATGTTTTAATGGCCGGCGGGCCGAGTTCCCCCGGTGCGGGATATATCAACCCTAACAATCCGAACGCCTTCCACAGTCCGGAGGAAATTGACGAAGTTCTTCGGCAAGAATTGGGCTATCCTGATGATAGGTCTTTCAACGTGCTTCCGGATGCCCCAGTTATCGGCCAGCCAACTTCCTTCGCCATTTGGACTGAGAATGACTTTGGCGAGCTTGTCCCGGAGAAAACTCCTGATGGCGAGGTGCGGCATTTCCGCCCGGCACCTACCCCAGAAATGCTCGAGTTGCGCCAGGCGGAAGCGATTACAATTAACCTTCAGGCAAAGGAGCAGACTACTCAAAGGGAAATTGTTGATCTTATGCAGGAGCAAGCAAATATCGTTGGGAATATGTCGGTGGATAGTAGCCAAGACCCCCGTCTTCCGGCAATCTCTGCACGGATTAAGCAACTTGAAGATTCCCTCCCGGCAATGCGTAAGGCGATGAATGTGGCTACTTTGATTAGGCAGCGTGATCAGACTATGAAAGACCTCGCTCACCCTAAAGGCAGCACTGATCCCGGATATTTGCAACTTTTGGAGAACGACCTTGCGAGGCTTAATAAGGAACTGGCTGAGGCCAAGGGAGAAATTCCCCCAAGAGTGGGTTCAACTGCGCCCGTTCTCGGCATGAGTGGGGCCGGCGCACCTTTGAAAATTACCATTACTGATTCACAAGGGAACTGATAATGACTGATGTAAAAGTTAATCCTATCTTGGCTGCCGGACCGACCGGGCAGCTTCGAGAGGCGCTCCCCGCCCCAGTAGAAGGTTCGATCATCACCGCAGGGATCGAGCGGGAAAACGATATGTTCAACCTTGCCATGGCAACGGTTCGGCCGGTTTACCAACCCGACCCGGAATTCAAAATCCTTGATGCGTTGGATGCGAGTTCTTTTGGCTCAGCGTATAGTAATCAATTGGCCCGTGCACAGTCGCAAGGAGAGTTTGATCAGATTGAGCAAACCATCGCCAGAGAGCAACGAACGAATGAGATATTTGCTGCGCATCCAGTCACTGGGTTTATTGCAGCCGCGATTAGCGGAGCAATTTCTCCCTTGTCCTTGATACCGTTTGTTGGCCCGGCAAAGGGGATTAAAGGTGCTACGGAGGCATTCCTTCTTGCAGGCGCGGCTATGTCCGCGCAGGAGAGTATATTATTTGGACTGCAAGAAACTCGCACCCCTACTGAGGCTATGTTTAATATTGGCGCCGGAACAGTTCTAGGGGGTTTACTGGGCACCGCCGGTAGGCAAATGCACCCGAAACAATTTTCTCGTGCGGCCTCAGATATGGCGGATCAACGTGGCATAACAGCCATATCCGTCACCAACCCCGCCACGGGCGAAAAAACCGCGCTGCATATTCAAACCATTCAGCGTCAAGTGTTGCCCGAGTTTGACCCTAGCGTGGCGAAAGTTGGGGATGAGATTACTGTTTATCGCGCAGGGGATGAGCCTACGGCGGCGACAATTACTTACCGCTCAGCGGAAGATGTAATTGTGCAGACTGAGGATGGGAAGAATATTAAACTGGATGAAGGGGAAGTGACTTCTGTTCCGCGCGATCCTGAAGCCTCCGATCCTATTCAACGAAATGTAGCTGTGCCGAACGAGGAGTTGTTGTCACGGGAAACAATTGACCCTGATTCGTTTGATCGAAAGCCCTTCGCAGTTGTAAAGGGCACTTTTGACGCTGAGGGCAAATTGACAAGTAGTGCCTATCGTGTGGGGAAATTCCCCGATGGACGTCAGGTGAGAATTACCAAGGAGTCCGGCACTTACGTTTTAATCCCTCTTGACGATATGGGTAAAATTCGTCCGGTGGATGACTCCCTCCTCGGCGCTCGAAACACTAATATAGCGACATTGAAGGAATTACGTGAGGCATATGAAACTGGGAAATTGGATGCTCAGGTAGATGAATTGCATCGTGCTGCAGATACCGCCGAAGGAATTGTAGTTTCCCCGCGGAACCTTGAAGCGGGCAATGATAGTATAAGTGCTAGTTCTCTTAAACGTAATGATCCCGGAAGACTATACCGTCGAGGAGTGGTGTCGGGATCGGTGATTGATTTCCTCGCTGCGTGGAACCCTCTTACCAGATTGAAGAATAGTATCTTCGCGTCTGCGCGAAAACTTGGCGATTTGGCGGGTAGTTCGGGCACTCGCTCATTGGGTGCCGCGAAAGGGATCACCGCTGCAGGAAGTGGATTTCTTCAAGCGCGCGTTCAGGTGCACATTGCTTCGACCGCACAGAAACTGCAAGTTGAGTTGGATGAACTTTACTACAGTTACCTGAATGCTGGGGCAAAAATCCCGGGACAAATTCGACTGCAATTTCTTAATGAGCTCCATAGCACTATTTTTTCCCCTCCTGCCGGGAAAATGAAACCTATGGCGTTTCGGGAAGCCGTCACCGATGCCTATGCTACGGGCATCCCTCACGTTGAGGAAACAATCAATCAAGGTGTAGAGAGAGTAGGAAAGTATATTGATTATTTCCGCGCGCAAATTGAGGATGCGCAAAATTATCGTGAAGAACTTACCGGGGAAAAGGAAATTTTTGTTAATCTTGACGCTGCGTTAGGCGAGGGGTTGAGTAAATTCTTCCACCAAGTTTACGATTCCGTGGCAATTTCAAAAAACAGGGGGGAGTTTACTAGTGATATGCTCCCGTTGTTCGTGCAGCGGAAGCAAACACAATTTCGCGATGCAGTAGGGGAATTCAACGACGCTCGAATGGCGGCGGAAAACTATGTTCAATTACTTTCGCTCACCCCCGATCAACTACGGGCGCGCTATACCGCTATCGAGGCGGATATCCGTAAACTTTCCGCCGATCAGGAATTAGTTTCCGGCAATGCTACGTTAGCTGTTATGCGAAAGCAACTGCGTGATGCGGGGGAAACTGAAAAGGCTGTTGCACGGGCAAATCGAGAAACGAAGAAGAATCTTGGGGAGGGGTATCTTCGTGCAGTAAAAAAACTCAATGCGGCGAAAGGGGAAAAGAGACTCCTCGACCGTCTTGGCGCCCAACTAAGTGATCAGCAAGCTAAGTTACTCGATACGATTGACGACTTAGAAGAGGCGCAAATAGCACGTTTCGACACTGAAGGGCGAGCGGCGATTGCACTGGATAAGAAGCTTACCTCGCTAACGGACGAGGTGCTTGATACTGAGGCGGATAAACTATGGGAACGATTCACTAATGCTATTCGTCTGTCCGCCGCCACCCAACACCGGCTGCACTCGCAATCACTATTGAGTGATGTAGCTAAGCACGATGTGGAAGTCGATAAAGCCTTAGCACTAGAAGATCGCACCGTTGCGTTGTTTAAGAAAATTGAAAGTATTGAGACGCTGGACCGGGAAGCTGCGCGAGAGGTGTTACGGGATGCGGGAAGCCTACGGCAGGCTAAAGCGGCGGACCTCAACGCGAGAAAGGCTGTCCGAGCCGAACATCTACGTGAGAAAATAAAGACTCTCGACGTAGAAGAGCGAACTAGATGGAGGCAAGAAGAGCTGGTTAAGGTTTCACGGGATATGGATGAGTCTCTGGCTGCATTTGAAACTCATTGGCGGGAGCGAGGCGGGGAAGATGTAAGCGCCCTTAAGGGAGTAGCGAATTTCAACAGTTCCGCGTTGGATGAAGTCAATCATCTTTACCATAACCTTGTCGGCTCTCACGCGAGAATTGGGGCGCTTGATCTACTCGGTGATATTCGCGGCGCGGAGAAGACTCGCTCACTACTGTTTATTCCGTATGAGGTGAAGAAGAAATGGCTAATCCGGGATGCTTCGCATATTATGCAGGTATATGCCCGACACATCGCGCCCGACCTTGAATTGTGGCGAGCGACGGGGAAGGTAAATGCAGAGTCATTTCTGGAGGAATTGACTGCAGAGGATAATCTATTGGCGGAACGCCTGGCGGCGGCGACACACACGCTGCGCGGAGAGCCGGTTACGCTCTCAGGGATATCTGCTACGGATATATCGAAACTAAAACTTATCACCCCGGCAATGCGGGAAAAACTTGCCCTCAAGCAAAAGAGGCAATTTGTCCGTGCAACTGATGATATGAAAGTTATCATTGAAAGATTACGCTTCCAGCATGGCCGTCCATTAGACCCTGAAGGGTTTTTCTACCGTTTGGGCCGAACTGTTCTAGACGCCAACGTGACGCAGTTTATGGGCGGTGCCGCAGTAGCGAACATTGCGGATATTGGCGCGACTGTGGTGCACCTAGGCCTGTCAAAGATGATAAAGGGCGGCACTCGCCGGATGATGATGGATGCGAAAGCGATCAAGATGACTCGGGAAGAGGCGGCTTCCGCTTACCTCGGGATTAATACTATCCTAGTTGGCAATCGCGCAGAGGGGTTGTTTGGCACCGCTATCGGCACAGAACTGCGTAAAAGTGTGCCTGAACGAGTAGTGCATGAACTGGCTAAACGGATGTCAATTCTTAATCTTCTGGCTCCACTAACTGATCAAATGGAAATGATTGCCGTTACCGCTGCCTACGCGGATATTTCCCGGGCTGTTAAGGCCGTTTCCGAAGGTGCGGGAAATACTGATTTTCTTTGGGCGCAACAGTTGCTCGCGCGGAACGGCCTTGGCGAGGATATGGCTCGGCGAATTTGGCATCAATATGGGCTAGAGGGGGGAAGTTCAGAAGTGCGTCCGGGGTTACGGCTTCCCAACGGGGATAAATGGCAAGATCTAGATGCCGTAACCTCTGTGCGAGCCTTGGCGAAAACTCTTGTAGACAACGCCATTTTTAACAGCGGGATTGATCGGCCAACTTGGACTACAGGGAACATTCTTGGGAAACTCCTAGGCCAATTTCAATCCTATAATTTCATGGCAATTAATCGAATGCTAATTCATGGGTTGCAGGAACAGGATATGGCTTTCATGTCCGGCACCATGATTTCACTTGCCCTCGGGTCACTTGCGTATTATACTGTTGCTATGGCTACAGGCGGGCGAATGCAAGAAAGAATGGAGAATGCTACGCCACAACAATGGCTTTACGAAGCTATGAGTAGGTCGTTTCTATTTTCTGCTAGTGGGCAATTACAACAACTCGGAGCAGCCATTCCGGCATTGAATGATTATTGGCTTTTTGGCGGTGGTGAGGGGCGGAATACTCGGGCGGCTAGCACAGCGTTGCGCGCAGTTGGCGGTCCTACCTACACAACTACTACTCGAATACTCGAAGCATTACAAGGGTTAGACAGCCCTACCGCTTCGACCGCGCATACATTGCGACAGCTTTTTCCGTATAACCAACTGGTTTGGGCGCGGAGAATTTTCGACTCAATGGAGGATATAGTTGTGGATACGCTGGACCTCCCGGAAAGGAGAAATTAAATGACCATTACAAACACGCTGAATTCGGTTATATTTCTTGGAAATGGGGCTACTACGATTTTCCCCTATTCTTTTAAGATTCCAGATGCGGCTAGCGCGGTGGTTATTCTTGTCTCTATAGCAACGTGGGCACCGGTAGTCTTGACTGCGGAGGAATATAGTATTACTGGTTTGGGTAGTGACACTGGAGGCGATGTAACCTATCCTTTGTCCGGCGCGCCCATAGGAGCAGATTATAAACTATTTATTGCTCGACAAGTTCCGCATACTCAAACTACTGAAGTCACTAATCAAACTGCCTATTACGCCTCTGTGGCTATGGAAGTGTGGGATAGGCTCACCATGATGGTGCAGGATATTGGGAACGATAAACGTAAAGCAATAGTTATCCCAACTTTCGATACTGCTAGCACGAAACTCCCCTATGTGCGAGCCAATTCGTATTTGTATTTTGATGCTGTGCGAAACGTTACGGTTAAATCGGCGGTAACTGTGACGGAACGTCCTGCCGGGACATTTGAAACCGTTGCGGCGGTGCTGGGGGATGTTGAAAAAACCTACATCGAGGGTATGGCCGGGACAGTAGTTGAGGGGGATTACTTCACCACACTCGAAGAGCACTTCAGCTATAAGGTGGCCGCATCGGCTGCTACGGATCATCATGTCACCACGGCGGGCGGGGTGAAACTGTATGTGCTGGCGGGACAGGGTGGACGCTACAGCGCCACGGCGTTCGGTGTAGTCGGGGATGGGTCGATAGATGACACGGTGGCGTTTGTGAAGGCGAGAGCCACTGCCGCTGGAAAGCCCCTTGTCATCGACGGCATTGTGCTACTCACTTTGCAACAGACGATCACGGCTAAGGAGCATTGGGTTTTCACAGGCAGCCCTGGCAATGCGTCAGGTAGCCTCCCAACGTCCTACCTCAAAAAAGACGCCTCCGTTTCAGGGCCTCTTGTGACGATCAATGGGTCCAATACGCGAATCGACAATGGCGGCATCATAGGAGTTTCTGGTAATACGGGGGACGGCTACGTAATCAATGGCAATGGCGTCGTCATGAACCTACCCTATGTGCAAGGCTGCGGGCAAGACGGCATCCGCGTCGGCGCTGATGTCAGCGGGAACAACACAAACTCCGTGCTCCTTAATCGGCCCTCGTCGAAGGCCAACGGCCGGCACGGCATACATCTCAGCGACGGCGCGGCGGGGTTGCCGTCGAGCGGCAACACAGGGACCATCATTGCCCCATCCACGTCGAACAACGGGTCGCACGGCATCTATATCGACTATTCAGCTTGGTGGACCATCATCAACCCGCTGTGCCAGGCGAATGCAGGCTATGGCATCTACATCAACGGGGTAGGTAGCAACAACACGATTGTCGGCGGCGACACAGAACTAAACACCACTGGCGATCTTTTCCAGGTCGATCCAAAATCAACCCAGATTTACAACCTCACCATCGGCGGGAAATCCTATAGAACCGATATGTCCTATGCATACATCGCCCCGTCCCTTGCGAACGTAAGCCTGATTGCCAACAATAACTTTGCAGATTCAAGTATCTGGGAGTTGGCAGGCGGGGCCACTATTTCCGGCGGGTTGCTGAACCTCCCCACAACGGCTTCGGGCAAACAAAACTTCAGAACGGTTGTCGGCAGCTCCTATACTGTGAGCGTGACTATCGCAGGCGCAGGCTCAAGGATGATCATCCGTGCTGGCACGACATCCGGAGGCTCTGATTACGTGAACTTCGGGTATATTACGACGACCGGGACGTTTTACTGCACGTTTACAGCGACGACGCAGAACGCATGGCTGACCTTGTTTCACGACACGGGCGGGACCGGCACGGCGACGATCAGTCTTGCGGATGTGAAGGGCAATGTCGTTTCCGGCGTTAGCATTTTGTCAGCAGCGCCTCTTTCTGGCATTGGCTATGCTGCGGGTGCTGGTGGGGCTGTGATCCAAACAACCAGCAAGGCGACCGGCGTTACAAATGCAAAAGTCTGCGGCAGTATTACAATGGACGCAGCAAGCCTCGCTGCCAATACGACCGTTTCTTTTGTGCTGACAATGACCGGGGCCAACTTGTCTGCGGCGGATCAACTTATCTTAAGCCACACATCAGGCGGCACCTTTGGGGCATACACACTCAATGCACGGCGGGCGTCGGAAAATACGGTCATTATTGATGTTCGGAATGTTTCGGCAGGCGCTTTGGCGGAGGCAATTGTGTTGCAATACTCACTGTTCAGATCGGTGGCGACGTAATTATGCAATCATGGATAAAACGTTGATAGTGTTTTATGCGTGGATCGTGGTCAATAACGTGTTGATTGACAGAAGCGGATGAGGTGCTAACATGACAGAAATTCTACTCGGCATCCTGATCATCTTGCAGGTCGCAGACTACTGGACCACCATGAGGGTCTTGCAGCAAGGTGGGCATGAAAACAATCTGGTGGTGGCGTGGATCATGCAGCGGCTTGGCGTTGTTGCCGGGCTGGCGCTGGTCAAGGTCGTCGCTATGGGTGTTGCTGCGGTGGTGATCTACTATCTTGGCGGT
>Ga0100403_1001171_pt1 | contig 24244 bp, 17 predicted proteins | sample CryGeymet201501t_FD_83663 | JGI IMG/M metagenome (GOLD analysis project Ga0100403, IMG submission 83663) | Groundwater microbial communities from Crystal Geyser aquifers in Utah, USA - Crystal Geyser metaG 2015-01t | ecosystem: Environmental > Aquatic > Deep subsurface > Groundwater | place... | reverse complement strand
GGCGATATCGACACGGCTTTTGGCGGTGAGACGCTGGGCGACATCTACCGCGGTCTGCCCCCCGCCCAGCCCCCCGACCTGCCTCCCGCCCTGCCCCCCGCCCTTGCCCATGCTCTGCCGCTGATGGCGCGCAATGCGCCGCTCGCCATGGCCTGCACGGTCGAATTCATCCACCGCGTCCGGATGCGCCCGACGATCGAGACCGCGCTGGGCCTGGAATACCGCTATGCGCACCGCGCGCTGGCGCAGGGCGATTTTCCCGAAGGCATCCGCGCCGCGCTGATCGACCGGGACGGTGCCCCGCGCTGGGCCCATGCCGACTGGACCCGCCTGCCCGCGCGTGATGTCCTGGCGATGACGCTGCCGCTGGGCCCTGACGCCCTGAACCTGGAGGATGACGGATGAAGATCGGCTTTGTCGGGCTGGGCAACATGGGCGCGCCGATGGCGGCAAACCTTGCGGCTGCGGGACATGCGGTGACGGGCTATGACCCGGTGGCGAGGCCCGATGGATTGCGCATGGCTGCGTCGGCTACCGCAGCGGCGCAAGGGGCGGATGTTGTCATCACCATGCTGCCCGACGGGGCGATCCTGCGCGCCGTGGCGGCCCGGATCCACCCCGCGATGCGCACCGGTGCCATCCACCTCGACTGCTCCACCGTCGATGTGCAAAGCGCCCGCGCCGTCGCGCAGGCCGCTGGCGCCCTGCGCCTCGGCGCCATGGATGCGCCCGTGTCAGGCGGGATCGGTGGCGCGACGCAGGGCACACTCACCTTCATGGCAGGAGGTCCGGCGGAAACCTTCGCCACCCTCGCGCCGCTCTTTGACACGATGGGCAGCCGCGCGATCCTCTGTGGCGCGGCGGGCGCCGGACAGGCGGCCAAGCTGTGCAACAACATGATCCTGGGCGTCACGATGATCGCCACCTGCGAGGCCTTCGTGCTGGGAGACAGCCTTGGCCTCGACCGGCAGGCGCTGTTTGACGTGGTCTCGACCTCTTCGGGCCAAAGCTGGAGCCTGACAAGCTATTGCCCCGCCCCCGGCATCGGCCCTGCGAGCCCTGCCGACAACGGCTATAGGCCCGGTTTCGCCGCCGCGCTGATGCGCAAGGACCTCGACCTTGCGCAGCAGGCGGCAGCAGAGGGCGGTGCCGAGACGCCTTTGGGGGCGCAGGCCGCCGACCTCTACCGGCAGTTCGTGGCAGAGGGCGGCGGCGGGCAGGATTTCAGCGCCGTTCTGCCCTGGCTTGCACGACGCAGCCGCACCTGACCCGCGCCTGACTTGCGCCAGACCTGCGTCAGGGGGGTGCGTCAGGCGGTGCGACATCGCTTCACGCAGACGCGACGTGACACACGGCGCAAAACATGCTAGCTTTGCAATATATCAACCCGAGCATCGGAGTTTCATCATGTTCGCCAAGAATGTCGGCTCGATCGACCGTATCCTGCGAATCGTCATCGGCCTCGCCCTGATCGCGGGCTTTTTCCTCAACACCGATGGCAGCTATCGCTGGCTCTATCTGCTCGGCGTGATCCCGCTGGCCACCGGGCTGATGTCCACCTGTCCGCTCTATTCGATTTTCGGCTTCTCAACCTGCCCGATGAAGCGCTGAAACATCAAGGGGTTGCGCGTTAGACTTCGCGCAACCCTATTCCGCCGCCACCTCGCGCGGTTTCAGCATCTGGGCCAGATAGCGCCCGGTATGGCTCGCCGCGACCTTGGCCACATCCTCGGGCGTGCCGACCGCCACAACCTGCCCGCCGCCATCGCCGCCCTCGGGGCCGATATCGACCACCCAGTCGGCGGTCTTGACCACGTCGAGGTTGTGTTCGATCACGATCATCGAATTGCCCTGGTCAACCAGGTGGTGCAGCACCTCGAGCAGTTTCTTCACATCCTCGAAATGCAGCCCCGTCGTGGGCTCGTCGAGGATATAAAGCGTGCGCCCCGTGGACCGGCGGGCGAGCTCTTTTGACAGCTTCACGCGCTGCGCCTCGCCCCCCGAGAGCGTCGTCGCCTGCTGGCCGACCTTGATATAGCCCAGCCCCACCTGCACCAGCGCGTCCATCTTTTCGCGGATCGCGGGCACGGCGCGGAAAAACTCCTGCGCATCCTCGACCGTCATCTCAAGAACGTCTGATATGTTCTTGTTCTTGAACTTTATTTCCAGGGTCTCGCGGTTGTAGCGTTTGCCCTTGCAGGTCTCGCAGGTGACATAGACATCGGGGAGGAAGTTCATCTCGATCTTGAGCACCCCGTCGCCCTGACAGGCTTCACAACGCCCGCCCTTGACGTTGAAGCTGAATCGCCCGGACTTGTAGCCGCGCGCCTTGGCCTCGGGCAGCCCCGCGAACCAGTCGCGGATGGGGGTAAAGGCGCCGGTATAGGTCGCGGGGTTCGACCGGGGCGTGCGGCCGATGGGGCGCTGGTCGATGTCGATCACCTTGTCCAGATGTTCGAACCCCTTGATCGTCTCGCAGGGCGCGGGTGTCTCGCGCGCGCCGTTGAGGCGCATCGCGGCATTCTTGTAAAGCGTCTCGATGGTCAGCGTCGATTTGCCGCCGCCCGACACGCCGGTCACGCAGACGAACTTGCCCAGCGGGAAATCGACCGTGATGTCGCGCAGGTTGTTGCCCGTGGCCTTGACCACGCTCAGCACCTTGCCGTTGCCACGGCGCCGCTGTGCCGGCACCGCGACCTCGCGCGCGCCCGACAGGTATTGCCCGGTGATCGAGGCCGCATCGGCCATGATCTGCGCCGGCGTGCCATGCGACACCACATGCCCGCCATGCACCCCGGCCCCCGGCCCCATGTCGAACACATAGTCCGCCTCGCGGATCGCCTCTTCGTCATGTTCGACCACGATCACGGTATTGCCTTGATCGCGCAGGTTTTTCAGCGTGGTGAGCAGCCGGTCGTTGTCGCGCTGGTGAAGCCCGATGGAGGGCTCGTCGAGCACATAGAGCACGCCGGTCAGCCCCGAGCCGATCTGGCTCGCGAGCCGGATGCGCTGGCTCTCGCCGCCTGACAAAGTGCCCGCGTTGCGGCTGAGCGTCAGGTATTCGAGGCCCACATTGTTGAGAAAACCCAGCCGCTCGCGGATTTCCTTGAGGATCGCGCGCGCGATTTCATTCTTCTGGTTGGTCAGCGCCTCGGGCACGGTGAGGCACCAGTCATAGGCCTCCCTGATCGACATCCGCACCACCTGCCCCGCATGCAGCAGCGCCTGCGGCCCGTCCTTGGCCACCCCGATCTTGACCGCGAGCGCCTCGGGCCGCAGCCGGTAGCCGCCGCAGGCGCCGCAGGACCGGTTGTTCTGATATTGCTCGAATTCCTCGCGCACCCAGGCGCTGTCGGTCTCCTTGTAGCGCCGCTCCATGTTCGGGATCACACCCTCAAAGGCGCGGCTGACCTGATAGACGCGCCCGCCCTCGTCATAGCGGAACTGGATTTCCTCGGTCCCGGACCCGCGCAGGAACACCTCCTGGACCGCAGGGTCGAGGTCTTTCCACCGGGCGTTCTTGTTGAAGCCGTAATGTTTGGCGATGGCTTCAATCGTTTGCAGGAAATAGGGCGACTTGCCCTTGCGCCAGGGCGCCAGCGCCCCATCCGCGATCTTGAGCGTCACATCCGGCACCACGAGCCGTTCGTCGAAAAACAGCTCGACCCCAAGCCCGTCACAGACCGGGCAGGCCCCAAAGGGCGCGTTGAAGGAAAACAGCCGCGGCTCGATCTCGGGGATGGTAAAGCCCGACACCGGGCAGGCGAATTTCTCGGAGAATGTAATGCGCTCCGGCTCGCCCTCCTCCGGGGCGGTTTCCAGATGCGCGATGCCATCGGCGAGGTCGAGCGCGGTGCGCAGGCTGTCGGCGAGCCGCGTCTCGATCCCCTCGCGCACCACGATCCGGTCCACCACCACGTCGATGTCATGGCGCAGCTTCTTGTCCAGCGCGGGCGGCTCGTCGAGCTCGTAGAACTGCCCGTCAACCTTGACCCGCTGGAACCCCTGCTTGCGCAGGTCGAGGAATTCCTTGCGGTATTCGCCCTTGCGGTCGCGGATGATCGGGGCAAGCAGATAGCCGCGCGTGCCCTCGGGCAGGGCCATCACCCGGTCCACCATGTCCTGCACCTGCTGCGCCTCGATCGGCAGGCCGGTCTCGGGGCTGTAGGGGGTGCCGACGCGGGCGAACAGCAGGCGCAGGTAGTCGTAGATCTCGGTCACGGTGCCGACGGTCGAACGGGGGTTCTTCGACGTCGTCTTCTGCTCGATCGAAATCGCGGGGCTCAGACCCGTGATATGGTCCACGTCCGGCTTTTCCATCATGTCGAGGAACTGGCGCGCATAGGCCGACAGGCTTTCGACATAGCGGCGCTGCCCTTCGGCATAGATCGTGTCAAAGGCAAGCGAGGATTTGCCCGAGCCCGACAGGCCGGTGATGACGACAAGCTGGTCGCGCGGGATATCCACGTCGATGTTCTTGAGGTTGTGCTCGCGTGCGCCGCGCACCGAGATCGTCTTAAGCTCTGCCATCGTCGCCCCCACACACAGTGATGAACAGATAGTGGACGGTGCGTCGCGCGCCAATCGAAAAGTGAGAACGTTGCGTGAACATAGGTCAAACCGGACAAATAAGCCGACGCGCGCCCCTTTACATTACGCTTTTCTAATGTATCTTCAGTTCAATTCCTCCGTTCAGACAGGACACCTGCAATGCTCTCGATGTTTTCACGCTCCCCCAAGCCTGCCGCCCTTGACGCCCGCGCCGCGATCCCGCTGGTGGCACAGGGCGCATTGACCCTGATCGACATTCGCGACCCGGCCGAAATCGCGGCCTCGGGAAAGGCCAAAGGCGCGCTCGCCATCCCGCTCTCGGTCATCCGCATGAAGGCCGACCCGCGCAGCCCCGAGTGCCACCCCGACCTCAAGACCGACAGGCCGGTCGCGCTCTATTGTGCGTCGGGCGCGCGGGCCAACATGGCGGCGCAGATGCTGCGCGAGATGGGCTACGGCGAAGTGCACAATCTCGGCGGTCTGATGCACTGGCAAATGGCAGGCGGCGAAGTCATCCGCTGACCGGTCTGGTATTCCAGACCACGCGACGGCTAGCCAGAAGCGCAAAGCTATGATTACCTTTGGGCAATTCAAACCAAAGGGGATTGACCCATGCGCATGCTGGCTGCCGCAACCGCTGTTTTCCTTGGCCTGACGGGTTTTGCCGTCGCGCAGGAACGGCCCAACACGATTCTCGTGCTCGACGCCTCCGGCTCCATGTGGGGCCAGATCGACGGGGTCAACAAGATCGTCATCGCCCGCGAAGTGATCGCCGGCCTGCTCGCGGATTTTCCCGCCGACCAGAATCTGGGCCTGACCGTCTATGGCCATCGCACCCGTGGCGAATGCACCGATATCGAGACGATCATCGCGCCCGGACTCGACAACCGTGACGCCATCGCAGCGGCGGTCAACGCGATCAACCCGCGCGGCATGACGCCGATGACGGATTCGGTGATCGCCGCTGCCGAGGCGCTGCGCTTTACCGAACAGAAGGCGACGGTGATCCTCGTCTCGGACGGGATCGAGACCTGCAACCCCGACCCCTGCGCCGCCGCCCGCGTGCTCGAAGAGGCGGGTATCGATTTCACGGCGCATGTCGTCGGCTTCGACGTGACCGAGGCCGAGGCGCTGCGCCAGATGCAATGCCTCGCGGATGAGACCGGAGGGCTGTTCCTGACGGCCTCCAATGCCGATGAACTCACCTCGGCACTGGAACAGGTCGCGGCCGCAGAGCCTGCCCTGCCGTTCCAGATCACGCACCGCGCCTATCTGGGCGACACCAGCAACGAGATCACCGCCGATGTGCTGTGGGATCTGTCGTTTGACAACGTCGCCTACAACACCGACATGCGGGGCGATCCGCTTGTCATCGACCTCTTTGCCGGAGACTACAGCGCCACCGCCTATTACCTGATCGGCGAGGTTGAAGCCTCGGTGGACTACACCGTCGATGATGCCGACATGACCGTCACGGTGATCTTTCCAAAGCCGGAGCCGGCGCCGGGGCCGATGACCTTTGTGGCGGCCGTCGGCCGCAATGGCCCCGCAGAGACCCTCGATCTGGCCTGGACCATTACCTCGGATGGCGGGGGATCGCAGCTCAGCTTCAGCGGCAATACCTTTGACGTCGATCTGGCGCGCGGAGCCTATCAGGCGCAGGTCACACGCCCCATCGACGGCGCCACCGCCGCGGCACCCTTTGTTGTCGTGGGGCCGGCACAGACGATCACGCTGGTCCTGCCGCCGTTCCAGCCCGCCGCCAGCCTGATCGCGCAATCGAGCGCGCCACTGGGCGCCACCATCCCCGTGGGCTGGGAAGGCCCGAACGAGCGCGGCGACTACGTCGCCGTGGCCCGGCCGGGTGAGGCGCGCTATATCAACTACACCTACCTGCGCGACGGCAACCCGGTCGGCCTGCAAATGCCCGCTGCCGCCGGCAGCTACGAATTGCGCTACGTGCGCCAGGACGGGACAGTGACGCTGGCCACCCTGCCGATCGAGGTGACGCCCCTCACGGTTACGCTCACCGCACCGGCGACGGGTGTCGCGGGGGCGACGATCCCGGTAGGCTACGAAGGGCCGAACTATCCGAGCGACTACATTTCGGTCGCCCGCCCCGGCGATGACCGCTATGCCAACTACACCTGGACGAACAGTGGCAACCCGGTTGACCTCGTCCTGCCGACCGAGACGGGCGAGTGGGAAATCCGCTACATGCTCAATCAGGGGCCGACCGTGATGGCGACCACCGCGATCACCGTCACCGATGTCACGGCCAGCCTGACCGCGCCCGAGACCGCTGCGGCGGGGTCCACGGTGCAGGTGGTCTGGGACGGGCCGAACTATCAGAGCGACTATATCGAAGTCGGCCGCCCCGGTGAGGAGGGCTATGTCAACTATACCTGGACCAGGGAAGGCTCACCGCTCGGCCTTGTGATGCCGACCGAGCCGGGCGAGTGGGAAATCCGCTATGTGGTCAATCAGGACCGGTCGATCCTCGCGCGGCGCAGCATCACCATTGTCGCAGTCGGCGCCAGTCTGAGCGCCCCGGCGCAAGCGCCTGCCGGCTCCACCGTCGAGGTCATCTGGGACGGGCCCAACTATCAGAGTGACTACATCGAAATCGGCCGGCGCGGAGAGGAAGGCTATGCGGAATACAGTCGGACCAGCGATGGCTCGCCGCTCACCCTGCAGATGCCGACCGAGCCGGGCGAGTGGGAAATCCGCTATGTGGTGAACCAGGACCGCAGCATCCTTGCGCGCCATGCGATTACGGTGACGCCGGTCTCGGCGCAGCTTGTCGCGCCGGCCAGCACGCCACTGTCGGGGGGCGCGGTGCTCGTGGGCTGGGACGGGCCGGGCAATCAGCGCGATTATATCGGCATCGCGGCACCGGGCGAGAGTGGCTATCAGTCCTACACCTATGTGCGCGACGGCAACCCGCTGAGCCTGCGCCTGCCCGATACCGCCGGCACCTATGAGCTGCGCTATTTCCTTCACGATGGCACCGTGATCGGAACCGCAGCGCTGGTCGTGTCGCCGGACTGATCCCCGGTCACAGTCCCCCGGTCACAGTCCCCGGCCACATACCCCGGACAGACGAAAGGCGCCCCACTGGGGCGCCTTTTTTGCGTCAGCGCGTCAGCCGCGGCGCGGCGGGATCAGAAATGCAGCGCGCGACCATAGGCGTCGAGCACCGCCTCGTGCATCATCTCGCTCAGCGTGGGATGCGGGAACACGGTGTTCATCAGGTCTTCTTCGGTGGTCTCGAGCGTGCGGCCGATGACGTAACCCTGGATCAGTTCTGTCACCTCGGCCCCCACCATATGCGCGCCCAGCAATTCGCCGGTTTTCGCGTCGAACACCGTCTTGATCATCCCCTCGGATTCCCCCAGGGCGATGGCCTTGCCATTGCCGATGAACGGGAAGCGGCCCACACGGATCTCATGCCCGCGCTCCTTGGCCTTCGCCTCGGTCAGGCCGACGCTGGCGACCTGCGGCTGGCAATAGGTGCAGCCGGCGATGCTTTCGGGTTTGACCGGGTGCGGATGGCCGCCCGCGATCAGTTCGGCCACCATGACACCCTCGTGACTGGCCTTGTGCGCGAGCCAGGGCGCGCCGGCGATGTCGCCGATGGCATAGAGGCCGGGCACGCCGGTGCGGCAATATTCGTCGGTCACGACATGGGTGCGGTCGATCTTGACCCCCAGCGCCTCGAGCCCAAGGTTTTCGACATTGCCGACGATGCCCACCGCAGAAATCACCGTGTCAAAGACCTGCTGCGTGACAGTCCCGCCAACCTCGATATGGGCGGTGACGCTGTCCTTGGCCCGGTCGAGCTGCTTGACCGTCGCCTTTTCGAGAATGGTCATCCCCTGCTTGACGAACTGCTTTTTCGCGAAGGCGCTGATCTCGGCATCCTCGACCGGCAGGATCCGGTCCATCACCTCGACCACCGTGGTCTTGGCGCCCAGCGTGTTGTAAAAGCTGGCGAATTCGATGCCGATGGCGCCGGAACCGATCACCAGCAGGGACTTGGGCATATGCGGCGGGACCAGCGCATGGCGGTAGGACCACACCCGCTGGCCGTCGGCGGCCAGGCCGGGCAATTCGCGGGCGCGCGCGCCAGTGGCGAGCACGATGTTCCTTGCGACAAGCTCTTCGCTGCCCTTCTCGGTCTTGACCGCGACCTTGCCGGGGGCGGTCAGCGTCGCCTCGCCCATCACGACCTCGATCTTGTTCTTCTTCATCAGATGGCCGATGCCACCCGAGAGCTGCTTGGCCACCCCGCGCGAGCGTTTGACGACGGCGTCGAGGTCATAGCCGATGTTGCCGGCCGACAGCCCGAACTCCTTGGCGCGGTGCATGAGGTGGAACACCTCAGAGGACCGCAGCAGCGCCTTGGTCGGAATGCAGCCCCAGTTGAGACAGATACCGCCGAGGTTTTCCCGTTCGACGATGACGGCCTTGAGGCCCAGTTGCGCGGCGCGGATGGCGGCGACATAGCCGCCCGGCCCGGCCCCGATCACGATCACGTCAAACTCTCTCGCGGCCATATGATCCTCCTTGGGCGCTGGAATTAGTTTGACATTAAACCAATCCGTATCGCGCTGCCAGTGACCTTGCGGTATGGCAGCCATCGCGCCCGTGCATTCCGGCTAGGGGGCCTTTGCCCCCTCGACGCGGTCGCGCCCGCCATCCTTGGCCAGATAAAGCGCCTCGTCCGCACGTTTGAGCAATTGCTGCGGATGGCTTCCGTGCCGGGGAAAGGAGGCGACGCCGGCCGAAATCGTGACCCGTGGCAAGGTGCCGTCGCCGTAGCGCACCTGCGTGAGCGACACCGCCTCGCGCAGCTTTTCGGCCAGCGCCATCGTCTCGTCCTGCGAGGCGCCCGGCACCAGCACCGCGAACTCCTCTCCGCCCATCCGGCAGGCCACTTCGCCCTTGCTCATCACATCCCGCACAGTTTCGCTGATCGCGCGCAGGACCATGTCGCCCGCGTCGTGACCATGGTTGTCGTTGAAGGTCTTGAATTTGTCGGCATCAAAGGAAATCAGCCCGAAAGAGGCGTCGCGCCGGGCGGCAATCGCGATTTCGCGGCGGATGGCATCCATGAAATAGCGCCGGTTGTAGAGCCCGGTGAGCGGATCGCGGATCGACTGGTCATGCAATTCGTCACGCAGTTTCACATTCGCGATCGCCATCGAGATATGCTCGCCGCAGCGGATCGCGAACTGGCTGGAATTGCCGATCCGCGCGGCCGACTCGTGTCCGGCGACAAAGCGCACATGCAACAGGCCCACGGTGTCGCCATGGGCGATGATCGGCACGCAGATATATTCATTGACAGGCACGGTATGCTGGTGCGCGGCAACATGGTCGCACACAAAACACAAGCCTTCGCTGTCGAACTCATAGGACCGGCCCCGGCGCAGCGCCCAGCAACTGTCGGGGGCGATGGTGTCGTGCAGATCGACCGTATTCCAGTTGCACATCCCGTCGAGCACATCGCGGGAGTTGGAGTAGATATAGAGCTCGCCCTTGCTGTCGGGCAGCAGCTTGGCCATGAAGGTCGCCACGATGGTGAAAAGCTCGCCCAGCGACTTGCACGATTGCAGCCATTCGTCGAGCTGCGAGAGCAACTTTTCCTCGTGCTGGCGGGCGCGCTCCTGCGCGAGCACCGCATGCGCCCGCGCCTCGGCCGCTTCGGCATCGACCTTGGCCTGCACAAGATCGCGCGCGGCCTTGCGCGCCTCGGTCACGTCGGTGAACGTGACGACATAGCCGCCGCCGCGCGTGGGCCGGCCATGGGTCAGCACCACCCGGCCCGAAGGCAGCACCCGGTCAAAGGCATAGGGCCGCTGCACGGCGATCTGCTGTTCGGAATAGCGGTTGTTCTCGGGGCTCATCTCGCCCAGCGACATCGCTCGGGCGCGAAAGGTCGCACGGGTCATCCCGACCTCGATATCCCCGCCCTTGAGGTCGAGGACATCGAAGATCCGGGTGTTGAAATACTCGCAGACCCCGTCCGGCGACCACACGAGGATGCCCTGCTCCATGATGTTCATCACGTCAGCCGCAAGCGGGCCCGCCTGCGTTTCCTCGCCGGCGGGGCGTGACGCCTGAACCGCCACCGAGAGCGGCATCTTTTCGTGTTTCACCGACACAACTCCACTGCGGCGGACACAAGATGTCCGGCACCGGCAGGATGCCGCGAAACCTTTGCGATATCATTAACGGCTGTCAGACCCGCGACACGATTCGCTGAACGCCCGGTTACAATCTGGCCGCTACGATCAGGCGGCTACGATCAGGCGGCGCGACCAGGCAGTCGCGATCAGGCGGTGGCGGCGCTGACCTCAAGTGCCCGCAGGGTTGCACCATAGCCGCCCGAGGCGAGCCAGGCTGCTTCGGCATCCTGCGTCTCACGGCCCAATGCGGCATTGCGGAACGGAAACTTGCCAAAGGTGCGGATCACCTCGCGATGCGCCTGGGCGTGGCGCAATGTGTCGGTTTCGCCCGGCATGCGGCTTGCGACAAGCCGCACGCAGCGGTCCTGGTCGATCAGGTTTTCGGAATGCATCAGCGGCAGGTAGAAGAACTGCCGCGCCACCCCGTTGATGGTGAGGTCCCAGTCGCGGCCCACGGCCACCTTGGCTGCGGCCCGTGCCTGCCTGTCGCTGGCAAAGGCGCGCGCCTCGCCGCGGAACATGTTGCGCGGGAACTGGTCGGTCAGGATGATATAGGCGAGCGTCCCCGAGGGATAGGTGAGCCAGAGGCCATGCGCCCCCTCCATCGCCTCGTCCCAGGCGGTGCCGAACCCCTTGCGCACACGCTCGTCGAGCGCTTCGGAGGCGTTGTACCAGCCGGCGGGGCCGACCTCGTCCAGCCAGAAGGAAAGCACCTGCTCGGAGGTTGCCATCACTCATCTCCTTCCCGGCCGTTACACTCCGGTTACACCACGCTATGGCGAGAGCGGCCCAGAACGCAAGCCATTCACGCGATCAGGCCGGGTTTGTCGCGTCCTTCGCATCGGCCTCCATATAGACCTCCTGCGCGACAGAGGCCGCGACCGGGGTCGCTGCGGCCGAAATCGGCGCATAGCGCACGAGGTCGGCCACGGCGGTCGTGGTCCTGCGCCGGGTCATGCGCCAGGCTGCATAGCCGCCCAGACCCAGCATCAGCACCGCGATGAACACCCAGAACCCGCTCGCGCCGGTGTTGTCCATCATCCAACCCAGAATCAGAGGGCCCGCGATCGCGCCCATGCCGTTGATGAACAACAGCCCACCCGAGGCCGCCGCCATGTCGGACCGGTCGAGATAGTCGTTGGCATAGGCGATCAGCAACGCATAAAGCGGGTTCGACGTGCCGCCCACCGCAGCGGCGCTGACCAGGATCAGCCAGAATTGGCCTGGAAAGATGAACGACATCAGCGCGCCGAGACCGCCGGTGATGGACAGGCCCAGGATCAGCACGCGGCGGTCCATCCGGTCGGACACCCAGCCGATGGGATATTGCAGCACCAGCGCCGCCGAATAGGTCGCCGAAACCATCAGCGAGATCTGCCCGACACTGAGCCCCGCCCGCGTGCCATAGACCGCCGACATGCCGAACTGCGCGGCAAAGACCCCGCCCAGCAGGAACATCCCCACGCAGGCCAGCGGCGAGGCGGCGATGAGCCTGCGGATCGGCAGCGGCTTGGTCGTGGCAAAGGCGGGCGACGGGCGCACCGACAGCAGGATCGGCGCAAAGGCGAGGCTCACCAGCACCGAAGGCACGATGAACAGGACAAAGCCCGACACATCGCCCAGCACGAGGATGTATTGCGCCAGGATGATCCCCGCCATCTGCACGATCATGTAAAGCGACAGCGCCTTGCCGCGGTTCTGGTTGTCGGCGGCATCATTGAGCCAGCTCTCGGCCGTGATGTAGACCCCGCAAAAACAGAACCCGATGATGACGCGGCCCAGCGTCCAGGCCCAGGGTTCGGTGAGGGTGGGATAGAGGATCAGCACCGCCGAAATCGTGGACCCCAGCGCCGCGAACACCCGCACATGGCCGACGCGGCGGATCATCCCGGGCGCGATGCGCGAGGCAAAGAGAAAGCCCACGAAATAGCCCGACATCACCACCGACATGGCAAAGGTCGAAAACCCCTCCACATCGCCACGCAGGCCCAGCAGCGTGCCTTGCAGCCCATTGCCGATCATCAGCATGAACATGCCGAGCAAGAGCGCCCAGGAGCTGCCCAGAACCTGAATCATGACTCGGCTTCCCCTGTCTGCGGATGTCCTTTTCTAGCCACATGCGCGCGGCGCGGCCATGGCGGAAACGACACAAGCCCGTGCACCAGCGGCGCGCGATCAGTTGTCCGGCAGCAAGAGCGACGCATCGCCGTAAGAGAAAAACCGGTAGTCCTGTGCGATGGCATGGGCATAGACCCCGCGCACGCGGTCCACGCCCATCAGCGCCGAGACGAGCATCATCAGCGTGGATTTCGGCAGGTGGAAATTGGTCATCAGCCCATCCGCCACGCGAAAGCGAAAACCCGGGGTGATGAAGATGTCGGTCGGGCCCTGCCAGGGCTGCACGCCACTGTCCGTCGCCGCACTCTCGATCAGGCGCAGCGCGGTGGTGCCCACGGGGATCACCCGACCGCCGGCCGCGCGGGTCGCGTTGATCTCTGCCGCGGCCTGCGGCGTGACCTCGCCCCATTCGGCATGCATGCGGTGGCTGGCGATGTCATCGACCTTGACCGGAAGGAAGGTGCCCGCGCCCACATGCAGCGTGACATGCGTGACCTGCACGCCACGCGCCAGCAGCGCGGCCATCAGGCCGGCATCGAAATGGAGCGAGGCGGTGGGTGCGGCCACGGCGCCGGGACGCGCCGCCCAGAGCGTCTGATAGTCGGTCTTGTCCGCCTCATCGGGCGCGCGCAGCGCCGCGATATAGGGCGGCAGCGGCATCGCGCCCGCCTGCGCCAAAGCCGCGTCAAAATCATCGCCCGCAAGGTTGAAGCGCAGCACCGCCTGCCCCTCTTCGCGCGCGACGAGCGTCGCGGCAAAGCCGTCGGAGAACGCGATCACTTCACCATCGCGCAGCTTTTTCAACGGCTTGACCAGCGCCGACCAAAGCCCGCCGGGCCGCGGCGCGAGAAGCGTCACCTCGATGCGCGCCGCCGTCTCGCCCGCCTCGCCGCTGCGATGGCGCAGGCCCGACAGTCGCGCCGGGATGACCTTTGTGTCATTGAGCACGAGCCGGTCGCCGGGGCCCAGAAGGCCCGGCAGGTCGCGCACATGCAGATCGCGGATCGTGTCCCGCCCCGCCACCAGCAGCCGTGCCGCCGTGCGCGGCCGCGCGGGGCGCAGCGCGATCAGCCGCTCGGGCAGGTCGAAATCGAAATCCGACAGCTTCATTGCCCCACCACGGGCGCCGGGCGGCGAAAGATCTCGCGGAACATCCCCGGCGTCAGCACCGAGAGCGGATTGACCCCCACGCGCATGTCATCCACCCGCCCGCGCAGGGTAAAGTTGAAGCCGATCAGCCCCTCGCCCCGGCGCGTCAGCACCGCGCCCACGGCATTGATGAGATAAAGCGGTGACACCACGCCCTGAAAATCCATGTTTCGCGTCGCGGTCGTGTAGATGCCATCGGCGGAAATGCCAAGCGATGCGCCGACGGCACTCGAGCGCGTCACGATGATCTGGTCGGGGGTCAGGCGGAACTCGGCCCGCACGTCGTCAAAGGACAGCCCCTGCCCGTCCATCTGCTGCAACAGCCCGATCACCGAGATTGCGCTGAGCAGCGAGGCCAGGGCGGGAGCGCGGCGCACGCGCAGGCCCTCGATGCGCAGATCGCCGTCATAGCTGCCCGCACCGCCGGCCGGCAGCAGCGTCAGGTCCATCGCGCCGCCGGTCGCATTCTCGAGCAGCCCCGCATCGCGCAGCACGCCGCCCGCCTGATCGCTGGTGATCCGCACGGCAGACCTGTTGCCCTGCGGCACGACCCGTCCCTGCACCGCCGCACCGCCGTTGACATTGCCCGCAAAGGTCCCCGCGAACCCTTCCGCCGCATCAAACTCGCCCCGGAAACCGGTCAGCGCAATGCCGTCGGAAATCTGCAACCGGTCGAGCGCGATGGTCATCGGCCCGCCCTGCCCGCCGCCTTCGCCAAAGGCCGCGCGCCGCAGATCGAGACTGCCACCGGCGATCACCACCTGCGCGGCCCGGTTGGCGCCCCGTCCCACCAGATCGACCGGCGCATCGAGCCAGCCACCCAGCCGCACCCGGCTGAACCGCGCCCGGTCGAGCCCGCCACCGGCGTTGAGCGTGATGCTCCCCTGCGCCTCCAACCCGGCCGCGTCGAGAGCGATCCGTTCGATCCGCGGCACCGGCCCCAGCGTGCCCGCCACCTCGAGCCGGCCGCGCGCCGATGCGGGCTTGGCCCAGCCGAGCGCGGGCAGGCGCAGGCCGATCCGGTCGAGGTCAGAGGTCAACGCAAAGCGCGGCGGCGCCCCGCGCGCCAGATCGACCGTGATCTGCCCGCTGCCCGCGCCGTTCAGCGTGCCGGGGGGCAGGCCTATGTTGAAGGTGTCCACAAAGCGCTCTGACAGTTCGATGCGCCCCTCGACCCGGCTGTGGCCGCGCGCATCGGGCGCAAAATCCTGGGTCCAGGCCGCATCGACCGGCACTGTCCCGATGCGCATCGGCCCGGCGATGCGCAGCCCGGCATTGGTCGCGCGCAGGTCGATCGCGCCAGCCGACAGCACCTGCCCCGGCACCAGAGCCGTCGTGCGCACATCGCGCAGGGTCGCGCCAAAGTCATAGACCACCGCCCCCGGCGGCAGGTTCGGCGCGAGCGGCAGCGCGATCCGCCCCACCGCGCGCACGCGACCATCGGCGAGCGTCACCGGCAGATCAGAGGCGGTGATGAAGCCAAAGGGCGGCTGGTCGAGGATCGACATCGCGGCGGTGATCGTGCTGTCGATGGCCAGCGTGATTTCGGCGGGCGGCTGCGGGATCGTGGTGTCGGGAATGTGCAACACCGTCCCCGCCATCGCCATCGCGCCACCCTGCGGCGCGGTCACCGTGCCCGCCTCCACCACCAGCGTCATCGCGCGCCCGTCATGGCTGACATAGCCTTCTGCCCCGGTCAGCGGTGGCATCGTCGGCATGAACCGCACCGCCGTGTCGCGAAACTCATGCGTCAGGAAGAACCGCGGTGCTGTGCCGGGCGCAAGGCGAAAGGCGGTCTGCAGGTTAAAGACCGTGGCCTGCGTGAGGTTGCTGTCAAACCATGAGCGGGTCACGGGTTTGTAGCTCTGCGGCCAGAGCGCCATCAGCCGCGCGCGGCCGATCTGGTCAACCGACAGGTCGGCCGCCACGCTCCACCCCTCGGGCGAGGCCGTGATCTCGCCCCGCCCGTCGAGCCGTGACGGCTCTGCGCTGCCCGTATCCGTGACGGAAAACCGGCCGAGGTCGAGCCGGAACGGCGAAAGGTGCAGCCGGAAATCGACATCCGCACCCCCCAGTTCGACCGGCGCGGGATACAGATCGGGCGGGTTGAGCCGCACCTGCGACAGCGCCAGTTGCCCGATCAGCACCTCCGGCCAGCCGGATGTGAGCTCCTGGAGATAGGCGCGCCCTTCGCCGCGCACGGCGCCCCAGTCGCTTTGCACCTCGATCTGGTTGAACCGGATCAGGGCGGCGACGGGGTCGTAGGTCAGATAGGCCTTGGCCGCGTCAAAGGCGATCGGCCGCGCGCCGGTCTCAGGCCGCAGCGCGCCTTGCCCGACCTTGAGCGCGGCCCCGAACGGCCCCAGCGCGCCGTCCGCGTCGATCTCGAGCCGCATGGCGACCGACAGCGGCGCGTCGATGACCGCCAGCCAGGCCAGCGCCTGGCTCTGCGAGGCGATGTCGGAGGCCGCCGCATCCTGCACCGTCAGCGCGATGCGCGCGGCGCGGCTGGCCTCCGGGCTGTCATAGGACAACATCAGCGTCGTGACATAGGACCGCCCCGACAAGAGCGCCAGCGCCGCGCGCAGACGGGTCTGGCCGCCGCGCAGATCGATCGACAGGCTGCCGTCATCGACCGTCCAGCTTCGTCCGGCGCGGGCGTCGTCGAAGTTGACGATCAACCCGTCGGCGCGCACCGTCTCGAGCGCGGCGAGCGCCGGGCGCTCAAAGACGGCGTCGAACTGTTCGAGAAGCTCGGCCAGGCTGCCCGCCTGCCCCGCCGGCAGCGCCGCGCCGGCAAAGGCGATGGCGACCGTGCCATCCGCAGCACGGCGCAACCCGATCTGCGCGCCCGACAGGCTGATCTCCTGCAGCAGGATCTCGCGGCGCAGCAGGAGGCCGCGTGGCGACAGGGTGCCGGTCATCTCGGGCACGCGCGCCAGCATGGCCCCTTCGGCATCGCGCAATTCGGCGTCGGTGAGGCGCACCAGCGGGTGCAGGTCGCGCCCCAGGGTCAGCGTGATCGCACCGAAACGCAGCGACCCGCCGTCAAGCACCGCTTCGGCCTGGGCCTCGATCCGCGCCTTGATCCAGCTTGGCGCCGTGATCTCGGTGCCCAGCATCAACATGAGAGAGATCGCCGCAAAGACCAGCGGCGACAGCAGCAGCAGCCAGGTCAGCCGGCCCAGATGCCCCGCCACGCGACGCGCCACCCGCCCCGCCACCCGCCCCGCCACCCGCCCCGGGCCGCGACGCGCCACAGGATCACCTGCGCGCTGTGGCGCGGGCGGGGACAGGTCGGCTGTCTGGTCTGCGTGGGCCTCGGTCATGTCCGTCTTGTCTGCCGTGGGGCCATTGGTCCCCTTCGGCGTTGCGGCGCGTCTGATGTGGCTTTATCTTGCCCTCTCGCGCCCTAAAACAAAACCACTTTCCCGTTTGCCAATCCAGAGGACCAACCAGATGACTTCCGTGACGCTTGCCCCCGGCGATGCCGCCCCCGATTTCACGCTGCCGCGCGATGGCGGCGGCACGCTGTCGCCCGCCGATGTCGCGGGCAAGCCGGTGATCCTCTATTTCTACCCCAAGGACGACACGCCGGGTTGCACCAAAGAGGCGCAGGGCTTTACCGAACAGGCCGAAGCCTTTGCCGCGTCGGGCGCCAGCGTGCTGGGCGTATCAAAGGACAGCGTCAGGAAACATGACAAGTTCCGCGACAAATACGGGCTGCGCATCGCGCTGCTGTCCGACGAGCAGGGTGATGTCTGCGAACGCTACGGCGTCTGGGTCGAGAAGAGCATGTATGGCAAGACCTACATGGGGATCGAACGCGCCACCTTCCTGATCGACAGCGCCGGCCGCATCGCGCGCATCTGGCGGCAGGTCAAGGTGGACGGCCATGTGGACGAGGTGCTCGCGGCGGTGCGGGCGCTCTGAGCGGCGTGCAGACGCTGAGCGACATGGCGGTGGCGGTGCTGGTCACGGCCGATGGGCGGGCCAAGACCGCGCTGTCACGCGCCCATGCCGCCCGCTGGCAGGCCGCGCGCGCGGCGGGTGAGACGATCGCGCTGGGCGACACGCTGCCCCCCGCGCAGCCCGCACGGCCCGCGGCGCCAGTGCTCGTCGATCCGCGCGACGTGCCGCGCCGCAGGCCCGGCACCCCGGCCGGGCGCATCGCGCTCTTGCACGCGGTCGCGCATATCGAGCTCAACGCCGTCGATCTGCACTGGGACATCATCGCGCGGTTTGCGGGCACGCCACTGCCGCTGGGGTTCTTTGACGACTGGGTCAAGGCGGCGGATGAAGAGTCAAAGCATTTCAACCTGATGTGCGACTGCCTCGAGGCGCAGGGCAGCCATTATGGCGCCCTGCCCGCCCATGCCGGCATGTGGCGCGCCGCCGAGGACACGGCGCATGACCTGCACGCGCGGCTCGCGGTGGTGCCGATGGTGCTCGAGGCGCGCGGGCTCGACGTGACGCCGGGGATGATCGAGATCTTCCGCGCGGCGGGCGATGCGCAGGCCATTGCCGCGCTCGAGACGATCTATGCCGAAGAGGTCCACCACGTCGCCTATGGGTCGAAATGGTTCAATTACCTGTGCGGCCGCGATGGACTTGACCCGACGCCGACCTTTCATGATCTGGTGCGGCGGCATTTCCACAGCAGTCTCAAACCGCCCTTCAACGCGGAAAAACGTGCCGAGGCCGGGCTGCCGCCCGATTTCTACTGGCCCCTGGCCACGTCCCACCCGGGCTGAAACCGGCAGGGCATCGTCATTTTATCGGCAATTTCTTGCCGGTTTGGCCGATTTGTCAGGGCGCGAGGTTAACGTCCGTTCATAAATGTTGCGGCTTTGGCCCGCGCTCAGTAACACGGTCGCGACCGCAGGGCGCCGCGATGCTGGCCCCCTCACGAGAGCGCGGTTGCCCGGCCCCATGGCTCGGCCGCGCCACAAGAACAAAGGACCAGACGTTTGCGAAACCGGATCTCCCTTGCCATTCACCAGGCTCTCGAACGCCGCTTTCCCGAAAAACGCCTCTTTCTGCGCTCTGACACCGAGACCCGCTTTATCCGGCTCAAGCCCGAAACGCAGCTTCTCGCCTGGACCGGAGGGGGTCTGCTGGTCGCCTGGACGATCATCGCGACCGCCATCCTGCTGATGGACAGCATCGGCGCGGGCAATTTCCGCGCGCAGGCGCAGCGTGACAAGATGATCTACGAAGACCGGCTGAACGCCATTTCCGCCGAACGCGACCTGCGCGCCAACGAAGCCATCGCCGCGCAGCAGCGCTTCAGCGCCGCGCTGAACCAGATTTCCACGATGCAAAGCGAACTGCTCGCCTCCGAGGACCACCGCCGCGAGGTGGAAACCGGGCTCGACGTCGTGCAGGCCACGCTGCGCCGGGTGATGGTCGAACGCGAGATGGCCCGCAACGAGGCTGAAACCCTGCTCGCCGCGATGGAAAACGGCGAAGGCCCGGCCGGCCTTGCCGCCACGGACGAGCTGTCGGGCACGCTCGACATTCTGGCCGACGCGCTGGCCGATACCGCCGAAGAACGCGACACCATCGCCGCCAATGCGGCATCGGCCATCGAACAGGCGGCGGAACTGCAGCTTGAACTGCGGCTGATGGAAGAGCGCAACGACGAGATCTTTCGCCATCTCGAAGAGGCGATGATGGTCTCGGTCGAACCGCTCGACCGGATGTTCCGCGCAGCGGGGCTGAACACCGACACACTGCTCGCGCAGGTGCGGCGCGGCTATTCGGGCACCGGCGGCCCGCTCACGCCGCTGAGCTTTTCCACCATGGGCGGCGGGCCGAACCCGGACGGGGAACGCGCCAATGCGATCCTCAATTCGATGGACCGCATCAACCTTTACCGTATCGCCGCACAGCGCGCGCCCTTTGCCGTGCCAGTGCGCGATGCCTATCGCTTCACCTCGGGGTTTGGCACCCGCTGGGGCCGCCTGCACGCCGGAACCGACTTTGCCGCGCCGATCGGCACACCGATCTATGCGACCGCCGATGGTGTGGTGACAGAGGCGGGCTGGCATTCGGGCTATGGCCGTCTGATCACCATCCAGCACGAGTTCGGGATCGAAACGCGATACGCGCATTTGAACGCGATGCGGGTTTCGATCGGTCAAAGGGTCTCGCGCGGCGACCGGATCGGTGATATGGGAAACTCAGGACGCTCGACCGGACCCCATCTTCATTATGAGATCCGCGTGGGCGGCACCCCCGTCAACCCCATGACTTACATAAGAGCTGGAACCGATGTTTTCTAAGAGCAAGATCAACGAACCCGGCCCCAAGGCCAACGAAGCCCCCGCGGCACCATCGGCCAGCAGTCCGGTTCCCGGCGCGGCCCCGTCCTATGCGGCCACGGCGCCCAAGCCCAAGCCGCCCGCCTCGATCCTCTCGGCGGACCTGCATATCAAGGGCAACGTCAAGACGACCGGCGATATCCAGATCGAAGGGCAGATCGAAGGCGACATCCGCGCGCATCTGCTCACTGTCGGCGAAGGCGCCACGGTCAAGGGCGAACTGGTCGCCGATGACGTGGTGATCAACGGCCGCATCGTCGGCCGCGTGCGTGGCCTCAAGGTGCGTCTGACCTCGACCGCCCGCGTCGAGGGCGACATCATCCACAAGACCATCGCGATCGAAAGCGGTGCGCATTTCGAAGGCTCGGTCCAGCGGCAGGATGACCCGCTGAACACCACGGGCGCGCAGAAAACCCTGCCCAAGCCGATGCCGCCCGCGGCTGACGGCACGGCCTGACCGCATCCGGACAACCGACCCTGGAACGGGCGCCGCGGCGCCCGTTTGCATGTGTAGCGCGGCTAGAGCGGCTAGAGCGGATCGTAGAGCGCCCGGCGGTAGAGATGCCATGTGGCATGGCCCAGCACCGGCAGGACCACGAACAGACCCAGAAACCAGGGCACCAGCGCCACCAGCGTCAGCACCGCGATCACGACGGCCCAGACCAGCATCACGACGACATTCTCGCGGACCACCGCGACGCTGAGAAGCATGGCGGTGACAAAGTCGATCTCCTTGTCCAGCAGCAAGGGCAGGCTCACCACGGTGAGCGCAAAGAGCAGAAAGGCCAGCACCGCGCCCACGGCCAGTTCGACCAGGATCATGCGCAGCCCGTCGCCGGACATGAAGGCGCCCCAGTCCTGCGTCAGGTTGGCCGTGTTCGACAGGCCCATGAAGAGCGCAAAGATCATATGCGCGAGAAAGGTCCAGAACAGGAAATAGATCACGATGATCGCGCCCAGCCAGGGCACCTGCCGGCCACGCTCGGCCCAGACGACGCCCAGGACCCCCGCCCAGTCGAGCGCCTGCCCCGCCTCGAGCCTGCGGCTGACCTCATAAAGCCCCACGGCGGCAAAGGGCGCCACCAGCGGAAACCCGAGCGAAGTGGCCAGTGTCCATGACACCGTCCCCGCGCCCAGCGTCACCAGCGCGAGGCCGCCCAGCACATAGACCGCACTGAAAAACAGGCCGTACTGCGGCGCGGCGCGGAAATCGCGCCAGCCGGCGCGCAGCACGATGCCCAGTTCGGACAGCGTGACCTGCCCGATCTCGGGGACCGGCGACGCCTCTGGCGCAGTCTGCGGGTCTGTCATGGGCGGCCTCCCTTGCGCCGATCATCACGCCGCGGCGCGATCAGTCAAGCGTCTGGCGCGCCTTGCTACTCTTCGGCCATTGCCTCGGCCCGGCTCTTGCCGGCGACATCCTGCGCCAGTGTCGAGGCCATGAAGCCGTCAAGATCGCCATCGAGCACACCAGCGGTGTCCGAGGTCTCGTGCCCGGTGCGCAGATCCTTGACCATCTGATAGGGCTGCAGGACGTAGGACCGGATCTGGTTGCCCCAGCCGGCATCGCCCTTGCTTTCATGCGCGGCGTTGATGGCGGCGTTCCGCTTGTCGAGCTCCATCTGGTAGAGCCGCGATTTCAGCGCCTTCATAGCGATGTCGCGGTTCTGGTGCTGCGACTTTTCCGAACTCGTGGTCACGATCCCGGTCGGCAGGTGGGTGATCCGCACGGCCGAGTCGGTGGTGTTGACGTGCTGCCCGCCCGCACCCGACGACCGGTAGGTGTCGATGCGGATGTCCTTGTCCTGCACTTCGATCTCGATGTTGTCATCGACCACCGGATAGACCCAGACCGAACAAAACGACGTATGCCGCCGCGCCGCACTGTCATAGGGCGAGATGCGCACCAGCCGGTGCACGCCGCTTTCCGATTTCAGCCAGCCATAGGCGTTGTGGCCGCTGATCTTGTAGGCGGCGGATTTGATCCCGGCCTCTTCGCCGGCGCTTTCCGATTGCAACTCGACCGCATAGCCCTTCTTTTCGGCCCAGCGGACATACATCCGCGCAAGCATGCTGGCCCAGTCGCAGCTCTCGGTGCCGCCGGCACCCGAGTTGATCTCGAGAAAGGTGTCGTTGCCATCCGCCTCTCCGTCGAGCAGCGCCTCGATCTCCTTGGCGGCAGAGCGTTCGCGCAGCGCCTTGAGCGCGCTCTCGGCCTCCTCGACGATATCCTCGTCGCCCTCGGCCTCGCCCATCTCGATCAATTCGACATTGTCCCGCAGGTCACGTTCGAGCGCGTCAATGTCGCCGATCTTGTCCAGCAGCACCTGCCGGTCGCGCATCAGCTTTTGCGCGGCCTCGGGATTGTCCCACAGCGTCGGATCCTCGACGCGGGCGTTGAACTCTTCGAGCCGGTAGCGGGCTGTTTCGCGGTCCATCCGCTGGCCGATCAGCCGGATGGATTTCTCGATGGCGGCGATGGTGATCTGCGTCTCGTTGCGCATTGTCTTGTCCCGGCTGGATGTTGCCCGTGGTCATAGCCCGCAGCAACCGCAGGGGCAAGCCGACGACCGGGCGCGGTTGTCAGTAAAGCCCGCCTGACGACAGCGAGCCAAAGGTCGCCTTGGGGCCGACGGTGGCGGTGTCGCCGGTGGCGGTGGTGACGTTGCGCGACGCGGCGCGCACCTCGTCAAAGAGCGGCAGGTCGCCCGCCATGGCAAAGCCGCCGTCAAAGGTGATGCCGAACACCGGCTCTTCGCCATCGCGGAAGCATTCAGCCACGACATTCTCGCCGCTCGCATCATCCGGCAGGCGGGCGCCGGAAAAGCGGTCGATCCTGATAAAGCGGCAGCCCTCTGGCACGCGGAAGGCCGAGCCGCCATATTCGCGGATCGCCTCGCGCATGAATTCCTGGAACACCGGCGCACAGACACCGCCGCCCGACGCCCCGCCCATCGAGCGCGGCGTGTCATAGCCGATGTAGCAGCCGGCCGCGATATTGGACGAATAGCCGATGAACCACACGTCCTTGGCGTCGTTCGTCGTGCCGGTCTTGCCGGCAATCGGCACCGACAGGTTGACGCCGCGCCCGGTGCCGCGCTGCACCACACCTTCGAGCATCGAGGTGAGCTGATAGGCCGTGACCTCGTTCATGATGCGGTTGCGGTTCGAGTTGACATGCGGCGCCGCGCCGGCGGCGAGGATCATGCTGTCGCAATCGGTGCAGAACCGCTGGTCATGACGATAGACGGTGTTGCCGTAACGGTCCTGCACCCGGTCCACCAGCGTGGGTTCCACCCGTTCGCCGCCATTGGCGAACATCGCATAGGCGGCCACCATCTTGTAGAGCGTCGTTTCCTCGGACCCCAGCGAGGCGGCGAGCACCTGGTTCATCCGGTCATAGACGCCGAACCGTTCGGCATATTCGGCCACGACATCCATGCCGACCTCTTGCGCGAGGCGGATGGTCATCAGGTTGCGCGACTGTTCGATCCCGGTGCGCAGGGGCGTGGGCCCATAGAACTGATTGGACGCGTTCTGCGGCCGCCAGATGCCCTGCGGCGTGTTGATCTCGATCGGCGCGTCCACCACGATCGTGGCGGGCGAATAGCCGCTGTCGAGGGCCGCGGCATAGACAAAGGGCTTGAACGCCGATCCCGGCTGCCGGCGCGCCTGCGTGGCGCGGTTGAACACCGAATGCTGGTAGCTGAAGCCGCCCTGCATGGCCAGCACGCGGCCCGTGTTCACGTCCATCGCCATGAAGCCGCCCTGCACCTCGGGCACCTGCCGCAAGGTCCAGCGGATGAAGGACCCGTCGGCATCGGCCGTCATGCGGCGCACATGGACCACCTGACCGGGAGCAAAGGTTTCGGTGAAACTGCCCCGCGCCCAGTCAAAATCACTTCG
>Ga0100403_1001169_pt1 | contig 24245 bp, 25 predicted proteins | sample CryGeymet201501t_FD_83663 | JGI IMG/M metagenome (GOLD analysis project Ga0100403, IMG submission 83663) | Groundwater microbial communities from Crystal Geyser aquifers in Utah, USA - Crystal Geyser metaG 2015-01t | ecosystem: Environmental > Aquatic > Deep subsurface > Groundwater | place... | reverse complement strand
GGTGTGCTTTCCGTTTCTCCCGCGTCGAACGTGAGCGTCATGGTGCCGTTGCCGGAACCGCCATCCGTTAAGGCCACGCTGTCGAGGACGGGCTGAACCGCAGCCGCAGAGATCCCACTCTGCGAAGTAGTGCTGATCCCGATCCCGATTTTCATTACAGCCAGCCGGTAGTAACAGTTGCGGTTGTCCCCGTTTCCAGAATTTGACTGGCAAGCATGGGATAATCACCGGCGAGGAGTTCTCCTGTGATTTGAGTTTCCCCGTTCGCATTAACCCAGGCCACAACCCCACCTACCGTAACAGTGATCTTACGGATTGTGGGAGAGAACACAGTGCTATTGCTCGGAGTAATTGCAATCGAGCCGATTGCCGGGGCATCAACGGTCGGCGGAGCATAGGTGCTCATTTTCTCATTCCTTCATTTAGCTGCAGCTAGCAGCGGTTGTTCCAATAATCGTTCTGCGCGGCTATCTGTTCCGCCTTATCCCTGTCCGTCGCCACAATTTGCGCAGACGTTTCGGGTGCAAACTCAAGCGGGCCGCGAACCACGTCGCAGAAGTCCCCCGGCACACAGGCGCTAAGGCTTGCGACTGATGCGATCAGCAAGGCTCGTATCATCCAGTTGTGAGGCTTCACGTTCATTATCTCGCATCTCCTCGTGAGTGTTTGCGCGGCGGGTTTCAGCGCGGCGGCGGTTGTCGGCATTACGCCAAAGCTTGAACAGGCCTACGATGGCGGCAATGCAGGCGGCGAAGGCGGCGATGATGATTTCAGTGAGGGTCATGTCGCCCACCCCTTCCGCTTGGCAATGGCATACAGGGCTTCGACTGCAGCACCAATGCAGAGGGCCGCGTAGAACACCACGTCAGCATCTCCGGCCAGCGCCTCAGCGCTCTCCATGCCAATGATACCGCCAACGACATAGCGGATGAATATTCGCGCCGCAGGTGCGTAACTCATGCTGGTCCTCCTTTGGAGCCGAAAATTGCGCGTAGCAGCGCAGAAACTACCGCCGCCAAGCCTTTGGGTTGCGGCGCGGATGAGGCAGGAGGCCTGGATTCCTGCGCGTCTGCAATGGCGTCTGCCTCGACCCGTGCGCCTCGGTTGGCCCACCCTCGCTCAAACACAGCTTGCGACGGATTGCGCGCGATGATCCCTGCATAAAATACCTCGCGCCGGTCGGCGGCGTCCTTGATTTCTCGGATCACAGCCGCGTTGTCGTCGCGGATTGCATTGACGGCGCGCAAGGTAGCGGGGCCGAATACCCCATCAGGAACAATCTCAAGCGCCTCTTGCAAGATCGTGATCGCGCGCTTCGCCCCATGATTAATCGCCATGTCAAAGACTTTATAATCCAATCCGGCTGGCAATTCGTCGCCACGCACGGCGTCCCAATAGTTCTTGCGATAGATGCGTGATGCCTCATCCCATGTCAGGGCTTGCACGTCCTGCGCGGTGACCGAGTGACCTCTCCAGTCCGACAGCGTGGCCTGCGTGATGCCGTGGTTTGTCGGCCCGCCTCGATCCGCTGGATGGCTAACGTAGCCGCCTTCGCTGATCTTTGCTCGGGCAAGTGAAGTGGCGAACCTGTCTGTTCCAGATGCGCGCCGCTCCCGAACAGCCACAGGAACACGGGCCGCGTTCGGCGGGCGGCGGGCGTCGATGATGGATGCGAGAGGCGTCGGTTGTTCGCGGACGGCATTGCTTTCATTCCCGCCGATGCACATCACGCGGCCACCGGACGGACGCGCGGACGCAATCTCGACATGCCCCTGCCAGCCGTTCGGATCACCACGCGGCGTCACAATGATATCGCCCGGCTGGATATCAGCCACCGATACAGCCGTGCCCCATGTGGAATAGGAGCGCGCGGTCAGCTTCCGAGTGCTGCGAATGTTCGACCGCTCCAGCATGGCACCGACAAAAGCAGCGCACCACGCTGTGTCGTCCTTGTATTGAGGGTGTCCGACATCGCGGAACATGGCATCAATTTCAGGCGCAGATGCTGCACCGGGACGCTCTTGAAGGCCGATGAATGATCGCGCCAATTCCAGATGGTTTGTGGTCATCGCCTCATTCCCTTTTACCGAGAAGTTTCTTGATGTCGGTTCTGATTTCGGTCAGCATTTTGTTTGTCGCATCCAGGCTTTCTTTGGCACTGGCAAGGTCTTCCTTACGCTGCGTCCACAGTCGGCGGATTTCCTTTTCATTCGACAAGCCGCGCGCCTCCAATCTCCATAGCCACCCGAGCGCACCGACAAAGGCAACGAGCACGGCCCAATAGTCTTTCAGGGTTTCGAGCATCACGCTTCTCCCCTATCCACAATGTCCTGCGCGCGGCGGCGCTCCTGGTCCCACCACTTCCGGCAGTGGCCTGGCTCTCGAAAAAGCCGGTCAATGAAACGTTCCAACCTGCGCCAGTTTTCCGCATGGGCACGGGCCGAAGTAGACAGGTCGGCTGTGCCGTGAAACACCACCACGTTCAGAAGGCGCGAAAAGCATGACCCGACTTCCTGCCAGAGCGTTGTGGAGCGACGGCGAAACATCAGGCGATCCCGAACAAGGCATCAAGCCCCGCTGCATCGGTCTCGAAGGAAGCGGCAATCGCGGGCATCAGCGCCCCGTTGCGCTTGAACTCGGGTCGTTGCAGAACGTCCAGACGCAACAGGGCTTTCTCCGCATCCGTTACCGGCTGCGCGTCGATGATGGCTTCCACCGCCGCCGGGATAATGCCGCTGGTGCTCATGGCCAGAACAGCCGCCGCCGCGATGTGGCCTGCCGCAACCGCCCGGTTCAGGAACTCGAAGCGGTCCAGCGTGGCATTGGCGCGGGCCTCAGTCAGCCGGGACGCTTCCCAAGCCGCCTCTTCCGCCTCGCGCGCCGTGATTTCCCCTGCGGTCAGCTCAACCGCAACGCCGTTGACAAGTTTGGTCGCCATTATGAAGCCTCCGGGACTATGCGAATGCCTGCGGTTCCGCTGGTGATGTTGCCGCTGGTAAACTTGATTCGAGCACCATTCACTGTATCTGTGCTGAGATAGGTTCCGTTGATGCCGAAAAACACATGAGCGCCTGTTACACCTTTACCGATTGTGGTGCCTTGAACAGTTGTAAGGGCACCGTTTGCTGGATTGTGAATAGTAAGGTTGCCAGATACCCCAAGCTCGCCAGCCGCGTTCCCCGCCCCAGCAGCCACACGAATGGCGTTGTCGGCATCGTTTTGATCGGTAGATGTATTGGTGGACCCAAAAACAACTCCGCCCGCAAACCACTGATAATCCGACGCGCCTGTTTTCCAAGTTGCTCCACCGTCCGTCGAAAATTCCATTTCAAGGATTGCGCCGTCTGTTGCGGGAAGTATCTTGTCGAGGTTGATTTCGACAGCGGCGGGCGTCCCAGTCCATGTCCACTCGATAGAAGCATCGTCGCTGGCGACGGACAGAACGAAGCCTGTCTGCGCTGTAATCTGAGCAGCTACATAGGCGATCACCGCATTGTTGTCCGGTAGCGCCGTGTTCGCAGCCACGGCGCCAGCGGCGTTGCGCTGTGCGGCTGTCAGGAGGCCGAGAGTGGCGCGCTGTTCTGCCGCGTTTGCATCGTCCAGAAAATTCCTCCCCGCTTCAGTAATGCCCAAGTTAGTCTGTGCCACATTAGTATCTGCAAGACCAGCAAGATTTCCGGTCTTTGTAAGAAGATTAGCAGCATTGAGAGATGCGGCTGACGCAGCGGCTTCATCGGCACTAGCAGCGGCAGCCACAGCCGAGTTTTCTGCATCATTTGCTACCGCTTGTGCCCCGGCAATCTCCGATGCGGTGGGACCAAGCACGAGGCTCTCACTATCAGGCCCGAAGAGGATTGCTCTATTGTCACTATCGCCACCTTCAAAGGTAAGCAAAGGCAGAACAGGCGAGCCTATCTCCGTTCTGATAGTTCGATCAGAAAGCGCCTTGAGTTGCTGTATCTGCATCACAACTCGATCGAGTGCATTCATAATCACGTCAGCATAAAATCGCTGCTGGTTTTCAATACTCAACGTTTGTGTGTAGGGAACACGGCGCTCGATTACCAATCGCGTTGTGCTGGGGATGGGCGTTCCCGAGGGATTGTAGGTGACAGAACCTCCCGCAGGATTACCCAATCCCGATACCGTGTATTGGTCCTCCGTCAAGACAGCGGGAATGCCACCCTCCACAATCGAGACCCGGATGGTATCCGCAGGAATGAGGAAGGTGAAGGGAAATACTGTCGTAGCCCCATTTCCCGTAAACGTCACGCTGCTTAATTCATTGGCGATTGTCATTATCTGCGCTCCGGGAGGCCAAGCATATTGCCGACCCCTTCTTCTACCATGTCCAGGGCGCGGCGCAGGTAGAATACGTTTTGATAGGGGATTAGTTTGCGAGCCTGAGAGAGCGTGCTCTGCGTAGGCGAGTCCAGGCCCTGCAATACACTTGCGATAGTTTCGGCAGTTCCGTAAGAAGGACCAGTCACAGCCCCTAGAACACTCGTAGGCCGACGACCAGAAAGGGCTCCACCTTTAAACGAGACATAAGGAGCTGTCGCTGGGATGGTTGATCCGATGTCTTGCCCTATAGACAAAGCTCCTAGAACTCCGCTGCGGTAAATTGCTTGATCGAGCCACGTTTCCCAACTTGCATTGAGCATCTCTTGTCGTTGACGCTCGCCTGCAGTATTAGCCCAAATATAGTATGAAACTGTTCCCATGGCAAGGGAAAAGACCGTGCCCGTGAGGAAGTTATAGAGAGCCATATCACGACTCTGCAAACCCGACATGAGGATTTTGCTATTCGAAGCCATGGTGAAAGAGCGAAATTGCCCCACTACCTGACCTAAGATTGTTTGGTCCATCCACATCGGGCGCTCGAGACCAGGAGTAATGATGATGCGATTTGACTCTCGGTGCATGGCCGCACCGAACGCGCGAAGAGCCTCGTAGTCGGTCCATTGATCTGGAGTTGCAATGCGGGTTCCGTTCACCATGGTGCTGCCGCCCGGAGCATCATACTGCGCGGCGATGCGCTCCGCAAGCTGCGGTGTAATTCCGACCTCGGCCATGTAGCGCAACTCGAGGGAGTCTGCGGTGAGTCGTCCAGTCGCAGCATCTTCTATCCCAGTCATAAGCCGGGCCATAGTCACCATCCCGGCCATCACTTTATTGGCGTCAGTCCATGCGCCGAAGAGGGCCACCTGCGGGGTCTTCTGCGCCAGCCATTCAATCCCTCGTTCAAGCCTAGTGTATCCAAAGCCATCAGCCATAAAGTCGAAACCGCCCTGAGCCCGAGACTGCGTGAACATTTCCAGTCCGACGTTGAGATAATTTAACTGTCGGATCGTGGTTCGGTTTATCTCTCTTTGTGCGGGGTTCACGAGCCCGGCGATAAGAGGCTTCCACGCATGACCGAATGTATTCATCAGTCCGTGAGTCATAACGGGGCGTCCGACATCGGGAATGCTCGTCACCATGGCCGAGCCCATCATAATCGGAACATTCAAATTCCTTGCACTGCGACCGATGCGATACCACATAGACATAGGATCGGAAGGCATTCCGGCGTAGCCTCGAATACGATCAAACGTATGCTGAAGTTTGTTGAGTAAGACGGGAGCAATGCGAGCGTGGGAGCGCACTTCTCTGGCTCGGCGCTCGGGAGTTATTGCAACTCCCTCTTCATCCACTTCCCGAGTCCGCAGCATACGCTCGATTTCGGCCATGTCCTCTTCAGCCGCCCGCACGGTAGTCATTTCGTTTACCGAGCCAAACGCACGATAGACTTCGATGTCGGAGCCGACACTACGCATATAACGCCCGGCCACCTTTTCGGTATCCAGTTCTAGAAAAGCCCGCTTCTCTGCATAGTCGATGTCCAGCACCCTACGCTTCATCGGGCCTTTCAATTCTGGCAGCATGTCAATTTGACCGGCACGACGGGGATTGCCGGTGATTTTGTAAGAGAGGTCGGAAGCAAGGGCTCGGGCCGATTTGGCAAAGTCAAACGTCCCAGCTTCCAAATCATAATCATCGGCACCCGCTTTTGCTAGCCAGTCTCGGAAATCATCATCCCTACCTTCGGCTCGAGTGCGCAACTCTTCAGCCCTGCGAGCCGCAAGCTGAGGGTCCAGGTTTTCCAGCCGCTGTCGCATCCGCTCATTCGTAGCTGCACGGCGGGAGTTAACTCGATTGACATACTCTCGTGAAGCAGTAAGGCGATCCCGCAAGGCCTGCCGCGCCCCCTCCCGATCATAGTCAGCCGCTTCACCGAACCGAGTAAGGGCGTTGTCGGCTCGCTGCGCCCGCATAGCCTGTCTTGCATTCTCAATTGAGAGTCGTTCAGTCGGCTCATTCTCCGAACCAATAGGGCCAAAGCGCTCTTGCAGTTTTTGGATGCGGGCGTCTCCATCCTCCATCTGCTTCAAGAGTTTATCGAATTGAGCCTCAAGTCTTGCTAGTTCTTTGTCCAGCTTTGCGTCATCAATGCGCCCGAGTTGCGCGTCGAGAGTGCGAACACGGGTCTCGAACCGTTCCAGCGCGGCCAAGTTTCGCTCATCATTCGCCGCGATGCGATCCGCAAGTTCCTGCTGCCGGGCTTCCAGCCGTCCAAAAGAGCGCTCTATGTTTCGCTTGCGCGCACGAAGACGACGCTCTGCATCACGCGAAGCCAGGGTCTCGGGAGTGAGCGAAGCCTCTGCCTTGCGGATTTCGTCGGTCAACTCTTGGTATTGCTCGCGAATACTCTGTGATGCAAGGCGCTTGGCGGCGGCTGTATCCTCGGGCCCTACCGACTTTCCATCAGGCAATCGCGCTTCGATATTAGCAAGCTGTTTATCAAACTCTTCATCCCGCAGCAATCGGCGCTGTTCATACAGCCTACTGATCTGCTCCACAATCGGGTCCGGGTTTCTCGATTGACGCAGTTGCTCCAGCGCATCATTTACCGTGTCCAATTCCAGCCGAGCGCCGTCCGCATCTAGAGCAAGCAACTCAGCCGCCTCTTCATCATTCGCAACGTTCTGCTGCAACTTCTGCCAGCGGCGAGAAGCAACTGCGTTTGCAGCCGATTGATAATGATCGGCCACCATCTGAATGAAGCCTTCACGGTCGGCAGAGATTTTATCCAGGCTGAAGACGTGAGTGAAGTAGCTTTCATCAGGATCATCGGAGATGGAATAAAGGGCCTTCATGCCTCGGCCTTCAGTCGCATCCAGCATGGCCTCGTTGAACTTACCGAAGAACTCAGTGCGCCAATTCGCGGCCACCTCAGACACTTCTTTAATTGCAGAGCGATCACCAGTGTTCATCGCATCTGCAACTTGCTCTTTGAACTCGGAGAAAGAAAGACGCCCAGTGGGAGTGCGATTTGCAAGCACCTGCGCTCTCGTCATCATGTTGTCTGCGAAGGAATCGGCTCGACCCAAGTAGCGATGATAGGCCTCGTATTGGAATTTAAGAGCATTTCCCAGGTATGCTTCATACATTCCGACGCGAGCCTCGACAGTGCCTCCGGGGGCCGGGGCAATACCAAAGCGAGAGCCTTCCATCGACAGGCCGCTATCGGAAAGCTGCAACGCAACACGGCGAAGGTAGTTTGACTTAAGTGCAAGCCCCTGCTGCTCGATCATAGCTATGATGGGGCTGGTGCGACCCAGCGTCCGCAACACAGCATTTGAGTTAGCGAGGCCTCCGGGATCGACTACATCATCTGGATCAATTAGGGGAATGTAGGTGGACTCACCTGTGACCGGATCAACTTGCCGCAGCATTGGAGTAAATTGATCCTCTCGGCGTTTCGCCCCGGTAGTCGAGTCCTCTACGCGAGGTCCATCCGCTTCTTCCCTCGTTGTGAAAAGCGGCGCTTCTCGCTCTGCTCGAATTTCATCCGCCACCTCTTGTGCACTCCGCACAGGCCCTTGTGCTTCGCCCTGCATTTGCTGCAGTCGAGCGAATTGTTCCGGCCCTACCCGTTCAGCCACCTGCCCCATAACAGCCTGGCCTTCTGGGCCGGGAATGCGGGAGGCCTCTGCGAAGGCGGTGATAACTTCTGGAGGGATGCCCTCCGCCTCCGCCGCCATACTCGCCACTCTCGCGGGCGAAGCCCTGTTGAGAATTTCTTGAGCCAATTCCCGAGCGAGGGGCTGAGCATTGGGCGAGTCAACAAGAGCACGAAGCGCAGGAAGATCGCCCGCAGCGATTGTTTGGTTGACTTCGGCAAAACCACGCTGCAGTTGCTGCATCTGAGCTGCCGCCTGCGGACTGCGCACTGTGCCTGCAGGCAAGCGCAAAGGAACATTTTCCCCCACTCGGCTTACCGATCCATCCCCATTACGGACTATTACCGCACGAACGTCTTGCGGAGCGTCGGGCTCAAGGTCGCGAGCCAATCGAGCTCGATCCGCCGAGCGCAGCCAAACGGCGGTGCCTCCAAGCAATCCGCCCAGCACAGTGCCTGCCGCAATGTTGATAGCACTCTCTGCTCCGGTGCGCGTCAGTTGGTTAGCAATCATCGGCAATTCAGCTGCGGTGGCTGCTCCCGCAGCCAATGTCACGGCCTGGGCTACGCCTCTCACACCACGAGCCCCGCCTACCATAGGGATGAACATGGTAGGGGAAAGGAGGCCAGCGCCTAGCCCAGCAACTATGCCGCCCCAGCCCGCACCTGCGAGGATTTGTCGATCCTGTGTCTCCTGCATAAGGCGCGCCTCTATGGAACGAAACTCCGTTTCACTTTGCGCACGCGCAAGACGGTCTGCATAGTCGGCCCACAAAGGAGACTGCGCGGCAAGAGGTGCAATGTCAAAGGAGTAGTCCGCCTCATACACCCCACGACGAGCATACGACACCGCATTGATAACATCGTTCTCGAGACGGAAGGCTGCGCCGATTGTCTCTACTACGCCCGAGGGTTCAGGAACGGGCGGCCGTATTTGATACGGGGCTGTGCGGAGGCGTTCGTTCACTGATTTGCCCTCTCATTCAAAATACGATTGATGGCTGCGATGATGCGCTGTTCTACCGGAGTGGGCTCTTGCATCATCTGCGCCGGAGTCTGCTCGCCCATTGGATCAGGGTTCTGTGCGCGGCGTATGATGGAGTTTCGCATCCCAATCAAATCTATATCGGGACGCTCAATCAGACCTTCATACACGCGCTGGTCGGAGACGGCTTCAGCTTCTGCAAGATTGCTGGCGTAGTTTGTAGCCGCTATTGCGGCCGCGCCAATCGCTTCTGAACCTCGCCGCATTGCATCGACGGGCATGAATGGGGCCTGGGCCCCAGCAATCACCAGTTGCCCGACCTGCCTAAACGGACCGAGCCGAGCTCTATTAGCCAACTCTTGCGCGTGAGTGAACATGGCCGCGTCGCGAGCAGCCTGCACAACCTGTTCTGGCGGGCTCATGGGGATGCGCATGATGTTGTTGTCTCCGTCACGCAGCTGCCGAACCATTCCAAACTGGTCCGTGTAGACAATGGCGTAGGAAGGAATGCCGGTGTTTTGCAAATCTGTGAGAGTTTGAGTGTCGGAAAGAATACGCATATCTGCCACATCGAAACGGCTACCATAGTCCTGCTCGATGAGTGGACGCGCCTCCTCCTCACTCATCCCCGAAGCAACAGCCGCAGCCACTTCTCGATCAATCGCCATGTCAATTTCGCCCCGTGCGAAATCCTCCACATACTCAGGTATCCACGCATGAGTGCCACCCACAGCAGGCACATTCATCATTGGGGCGGTGGGAGAGAACTCCATAATGGTATTGTCCATTGGAGAAGGTGTGTAGGAATGACGCAGGACATCAGCAGTCGCTTGCTGTGCCATGTTTGCATCCCCGGTCAAGGCATAGAACTCTCGATAGAGGGTGCGGGCATCCGCTTCGAAGCGCGGAAGTTGGCCCACGGAAGGAGGTTCGGCCGAGAACCACCGCTCCATCTGCCCATACATGGAGCGGTAGAAATTGGGAAGGCCCTGCTCCTCAAGTATTGTATCGGCCTCTTCCATCCGCATCTGCCGCATCTGAGCATTCTCCGGCGCTCGCATTTGGTTGATGCGGTCGATGAACTCGGCAGGGGTGGCCGAGGTGCGGGCTAAGACGTTGGCAAGAGCTACATCTGAAATTTGGGAATTGTTCAGCCCAGCGGTGGCTGCACGAGGATTGACGGCGAAAAGGTCTGCAAGAAGCTCAGCGGCGAATGTTTGCTGCTGTCCCTGGCCTGAATTGAATTGGGAGAAGAGAGTGTCCATTATTGAAGAAGGAACCATGCCGTCCACTTGCACATTCTGCAGCAGACGCTGTGCAGCCTCAGGTGCCATCTCGCGGATGCCGGTGGAGACACCAGAGACTTGAGCCTCAGCGTTGAGGGCATTCATGTCATCGGGAGTAGCTACAATTCCCTGACCGCGCCGAACTTGCTGTTCCTCGGACATGCCTTCTTCTTCTCGGCGCTGAGCTCCGTAACCAAGAATGCGCTCAATATTTCCTATGTCAGAGATGAGGCCGTTGTTCATGGCGTCTAGGCCCGTCATCTCAGCTTGATCGTTCTGTCCAGCCGCAGCAAGAGTGCGCACTTGAGCCATAATCGCAGCTTCTTGATCCGCACGGGCCTGGGCAAGTTGCTGCCTTCTAGAAATTTCAGCCTCGGCTCCGACTTGATCCAGCCGCATCCGCTCCTCGAATGGAAGGTTGGCAAAGCGAGGGTCGGACCAAACATCGGGCCGATCAACAGTCCCCGTAGGACCCTGCGACATATTACGCTGCATGGTCTCATAGAACTGCTCGTTCGTCATATTCTGCAGCCCCTCCCACGCAACGCCACCACCGGACTCACCGGAGAGAACCCAGCGCACAGTAGCGAAAGCCTCCGGATTGCCGGACTGCAGGGCCGTGTTGAGGTCCGCCAACTCGAGCGGTAAACCAAGACGCCGAGCCTCGAGTCCATACCGATGCTCAGCATACCACAGCGCGGCTCGATCTTGGTTCACTGGAGAAAAAGGCTGATTGCCGAAATCATACCCCTCCGCTTCCATCTGCTCGCGCACAAAGTCCCAGGTGCTTTCGAGGAATTGATATCGTCCAGCGGCGGAAGTGCGATTACCTGTGCGGGGATCGACGCGAGTTTGGCGAGGATGGTCTGCGTAGGAGTCAAAAGTGTCGCCACCGAACATGACGTTGTAGGGGTTGGCGTTTCCATAGCCAGACTCAACTGAATGAATAGTGCCTAAGAGGGCATCACCCGGAGTGCCTCGTGCAGCTGCAGGAAAACCGCCCGGCCCGAATAGGCCCTCAAGGCCCAGGGCTTCAGCCTCAGCAAGAGCCTCGGCCCAATCCGCCGCACCTCCTTGATCGTTGATTTGACCTTCGCCGCTATCGTTCCAGAGGCGCCTGCCAGTCACGTCCCAGTGGAATGTATTGCCACTCATATAAAAAGGACCTGCGCCGAAGCCTTCAATGCCCAGCACTCGGCCTACTTGTGCAGCACGTAGCGCCTCTGGGTCATTCCACATAACACGTGAGCCATCGGGCCGGTAGACAGCAAAGTCAGCAGCCCTGCCGTTGTGGTTTCTTTCCTCGATAGAACGAAAACCAGAAGTTACCACAATACGCGATCCCGGCGGCATAATGTAGCCCCAGGCTTGCTGGATGGTAGATATGAGGTTTGGCTGAACTCCCTGATGATCACCAGTAATTGGGAGTGCTGGGTTTGCAAGCGAACCCGAGTAGGTGTTAAGCAAGCCGCGCCCGAGAGCTGAAGTGCCGGGTGCAACCACATTTGAGCCGTCTTCCACACCAACGGGAGCCTGATCTTGCAGGGCCTGTTCGGTGAGCGTAGTGTAGAGTTGCGAAGCGAGAGCGTTCTCAGCATTCGCAAGAACTTCCTCGCGGATGGTTGGAGGGAGCTCCGAGTCTTCGATTGTTTGGCGAAGGAAATCCCAGCGCTCTTGGTAGATGGAAGGGTCCTGGACAATCTCGCTCAGCACAGAGTCCACCGTCTCGGCGATGCCTGTTGTAGTGTAGTTGATGGACTCTTCAATTTCAAACGCATATTCAGTGGTGGCCGTGTTCTGGCGAAAAGTCTCGAAACGCAATTCGTATCGTTCCCGCTCTTCTGGAGTCATACCGCTTGCAGTTGCAAACTCGTCAAACGAGGCCCCCACCGCCTCGTAGACAGAGTTGGTATGACCTTCGGCACCTGGCTGCACATTCACTCGACGATCTTGGTTGAGTCGTGTCTCGTTCCCCTGCCACCGCGTAAATTCAAGATCGAGTCGAGTATTGCGTCGGGCTTCCTCTCTCGCCCGAGCTGCGTTTAGCAGGTCTATTTCAGTCTCGCCGCTTGCGATAAGAGCACCGCCAAGGCCCCGCAAGGCCGCGCCCACGCCCGCACCAAAATCCTCGGGGCTGGCAGTCGCGCGAGAATACTCTTGTGTTCTTGGTGTGCTTGAACGAGATCCAATGCGCATGGTGTATCCTTAAGCGATGAGAGAGGCGCGCGCCGAGGAAATGCGCGACGAGTTGCTGAGATAAGTGCCGCCCGCTTCAAGAGCGCCGCTGAAGAGGGCAAAGCGACCTCGCCTTTTTGCTTGTGCAGACTCGGCTCGGAAGTCGGCGCCTTGCTGCCTGTATCTTGCAGCAGTCGTATCGCCCTCTTCTCTGATACGCTGGGCGTCCCGAGATAGAAGACGCTGAGCCCCGGTTTTCCTTTGCACCACGGTTCCCCCTTGGAGGGATGCACCAGAAGCACTCAGTCCGGCGACGAGTGTGCCCAACTGACTGCGGGCCTCGTCGCCCCAATCCTGCTGTTCCTGCTGCGAGGCTTCAATCGCAGCCTGAGCGTTTTCTTCCGCCAACTGTGCGTTGCGGGCGGCGACCGCAGCTTGATAAGAGGAGGCCTGCATGGTTCCAATCGTGCTTACCACTGTGGAAGCAAGGGCCACGCCACGCCCAATCATCATGAGGGTGACTGGATCAATTCCCATTTGCGTCTCTCTCTAGAAAGTTGAAACCGTCTGCGGTGTGCGTGATCCGGTATCCCATGAACTCAGCAAAGCGAGTGTCCTTCGCTCGGGCTAGTTCGGTGTAGATATAAGTCGTCCACGGGATGCTTGCGGTCAGGGCGAAGAAGGCCTGTTTTGCATCTCGGATCATTGCGCGGGTGGGCGAGCCCTCAAGATGCAACCAAACCCAACCTACTCGAGCGAGGAAGTCGAGGGGAACGAGACCGATGTATCCGAGGTTGGTATGGTCATTTGACTCAATCAAAGGTATGTATGTGACTCGCCACACCACAAGACTCTTTGCCAACGTGTCTTCGCCCTTGCCTATGGGCGGGACTTCCGAAGCCTCGACAGGGATAAAGTAGATCATCGCTCGAGTTCCGTCTCGGTAACATAGCCAAGAATTGTGGCCGGGAGCGGATACCGCTGACGGAAGTAAACCTGTGCATCTCGCTCCCATTTTGCTTTGTGCCATACGATGCTGTTGTCGCTGCGCAGCGCCGTAGCATCGCCCCAGTCCTCCCAGCCCTTATCTCTCATCTCGAACATATTGGAAAGAGAGGTTCCGATTTCCAATCCTCGAGTCTCAAAGAGGCGCAGAGCTGAACCAGCGATGCGGCGGAGACGGCCCGAGACTGTGATCTGTTGATCCGCAAGAGGGAGGGAAATCCCAAGACACTCGAAAGGGAGGCCGATACGAAGGGTGGAGGCAGGCTGAGTGAGAGTGAGCACTCCGCCCTCGATAGGAGTCTCAACAAGCGCATCTCCATCTGCAAGGATGGCTACGGTGCGACCCTCGAGATGCCAAAGGTTTTCAATCTCTGTAACGGGTTCTTCTAGCGAGTAACCGACCGAAGCGTCCGAGCCCCAGTATTCAGCCACAGGTGCGGTAATGCGAGGGGCAAGTTCTTCCAAAAAGACTCGACCATCCCGCTCTACAAAGAGCATCATGGAGTCGCGATCGGGGCGCTGATATCTGCATATCTCTTTAACCAGCCCAGCAGTGTGGTGCTGGGTCCAGGCAAACGTCTCTTGCTCTTTCATGTAGGTGAGGCAAAGAAGCGCGCCGTCTTCGCGCAGCACCCAGAGAAGTTTGTCTGGTTCCTGAGCCCACACTATGCGGATGGGAGCCTTACCGATGCCGAAGAGGTGAGGAGCGAGGACAGAAATTTCCTGTGGCGAGAAGGAGTTGGTGTAGAAGGTGTATGCGAGGGCGTGGAAGGAAGTTCCGCGAGCGGAGGAGAAGAGAATGTCGTTGTTTACCACGATGGGAGTTGGAGTGCCGACGCCAAGTTCGGCTTGCGGCTCGATGATGAATGCGTTGGGAGTAACAGCCCCATCGTTGGGTCCGAAGAGACGATAGACGCCGCGCGAGTGCATGATGATCAGGCCGCTGCGCATTGGAAGAAGGTGGCGGATAGGGATTGTTTCTGCTGCGTCTAGAGAAAGCGTGTATGCGTCTGAGTCTACAGGAGGACTGCCGCTGCTAAAGTTTTGTTCTTTACCCGGCTGAGAAGCGAACAGAGTGAGAGGAAGCGCGGTTGATCCAGCGAAAACACGCCTCTGTTGGAATACGGTTGAAATGCGGGGATTGAGGTTGGTTGCCGGACTCACATCTGAGATGGTGCCCGTTGCGCCTGTTCCTGCCCCAGCAAAAGTGACTACAGAGGAAGTAGTGTAATTTATTCCGCCCGAGTAGATAAGCACACCGATAATGGAGCCTACGACGCCTCCTGGAGTAGCTGGCTCCACAATCGGATAGCCGATGAAACCGGTTCCATCCGCAATGGAAATTGTCGCGGTGTTTGGATTGTAATTACTGCCAGGAGCGGTGATGTCGATTGTGAGGACAGCGCCGGGGCTGAATGGGTAGAAAGAACTGGGCGGGCCGATGGTGAAGTTGGGGATTAGGTTATTGTCTACGAAAGAGGGCGTCGGAGTCTCGCCTAAGTAACCGATATCAGCCCCGATGTTCAGGTTACTATTCGAGGTCAAGATCGAACGATAGACACGATAACTGACTGCTCCGGGAACTGCAGTCCAAGACAGAGTGCCATTTCCTGCAGCCACGGAATAATTAAACAGACTGTCCGCGCGGAGCGGACGCGAGGGCATACTTTCATTCCCCTCACTATCCACCGCAGTCACAATGAAGATGGCTACGGAATTGCCAGTAGCTGCAGTGATGCCGCCGCCTCCACCTGCGGCTGTGGAATAAGTGGTGAAAGCGAGACCGGCGGGCTGAGTAAGAACCGGAGCCTGTTGTTCGTCCGCGAGTGTAAATTCATCATTAGCAAAAGTGAGTGTTTGTGGGACTAGATCCCTACCGCAGAACACCAAGCGGTTGAGGCGGAAGTGCCCGGTGAGGAAAGGTAGATCATCCGCAACGTAAGTGTTTGCTACAGTGTAGAGAGGGAGAATGTCTTCGCCTATTGAGACGGGAATGTCCGGTGTCTGCCCGTCCAGCAATTCCAGAGTAATGGTGTTTGATGTCTTTGCAGTGATTTCGCAGACGTAGCGAAAGGAACCAGCGTAGACGAGATCGCCTACGGAAAGGGTGGAGGCATCTGTTATGGTTATTTCGTTTGCTGAAACGGCGGTGATTTCCAGCGCAGGATCGACAAGGAACGCCTGATCAGACCAGAAGAGGAAGCGACCGGGAAAGACGCAGACCATGATCGGGGGTTCATCCTCGCCTACGAAAAACTCGAAAGCACGAGGAGCGGTCTCTACGTAGTTGAGAAATTGAAAAGCATTGCGCGATTTCAGTCCGCCACGAAAGTCGATGTAGAAGTTGCTGGCCCTCGCCACACCCAGCGCATACTTGTCCAGGTCGGTGCGCCCATAAAAGGGCTCGTCCAATTCCCCGGCAATGAAGGCATGGGTTACGAAAGGAGATGTCATGCGGAGACTGCCACGGAAAGAGACTGCATCGGGTAGTAGAATCGGGAGATTTGATGGGCCTCGAAGCCGCGAGCAGTGAACCAATCCGGCATGTTCTCTTCCTTCTGCTGGAAGGAGTTCGCGGCCATAGTCTGCGCCTCCTCAACAGCAGCGAAGGCCAACTGTGCATTTTGCTGCAGCCGTTCAGAGCGTCCGGTGAGTGGGATTGCTAGGTAGGTGGCGAGGGTGTGGGTTACAGCGTGGGCAAGTTTTGTTTCCCATAAAGACACGTCTTCGACTCGGGCATTGTAGTGCAGTATCGGTGTCTCCTCATTCATCGAAAATGAACGAGTGGTGCCGACAAGATCAAAGGAGAAGGGAGCGTAGGACTGGAGATGGTAGGGGTGAAGAAGATCGGAAGGAGGAGCGTATGCGTAGAGGTAGCGGGGATTTGGATCGCCGTTTACCCAAATTGCATTTTCGTCTCTTGTTGCCACACGGGCTAGGCGGGCGTAAGTGCGCACGGAGGGCCAGGGGGCGGATGCGAGAACATTGTCTCGAACGAACGGATACCAGAGGCGACACGTGGCCGCCTCCCGGCTGTTTTCATTGGGATCAGAAACGCCGCTCTCGATGCCACAGGCGCTGAGTGCCCGATTGTAGATGTCGACGAGAGCGGTCATTCCTTAGTCCTTCTTGCTGGCCGGTTTGGCCACCGGCTCAGGCCGGGGCTCTTCGATCAAGACCGAGCCCTTCGGCGCTTTTCCTTCCTCGAACTCCATAACAGCACCGACCGGATGCGGACGAGTGCCGTCCCAGTAGCGGCCCACGAGTTTATACATGGGCATCAGTTCAGACCCTCAGCATAGGCGCGCCATGCGGGCGGGTCTTGGGTCAGGAAAGCGCGGATTGCGCCTGTGGTGAAGTTGCCAACCTCGGTGATGGTCAGGCCCAACCACCGCTTGTAGTCCGCCTTCGGGATCGCAATGACGATCACGGAAGCGTTGAGGATAAGGCTAGCCGTCACAATGGGCCCGGTCGAGAAGAGGGTGACAGGGTTCGTTGTGAGTGCCTCGTTGTCGGCGGTGACAAGGTTGAAAGCAGCGGAAGTGCCGCCTGCAGCCGCAGTAGACATCTGGATAACCAGATACATGGGATAGCCTTCGCCCATGTCGGAAACGACGCTGAGGTCCAGCGCATCTCCGATCTTGGCCGTGCCGGCTAAGCCTGCGATACCGGGAAACGCGGTAGCCCAGGCGAAGGTAGTGCGAGTGTCGATAAGCATTTGCTGGGTCTCCTCAGACGATGCGGGCTTCGTTGACAGCGAGTTTGTCAACGCGGCGGATGGGGATTTCGTCGTGCAAGACGGTGCGAACGCCGCCAATTTGCTCGACGGTCAGTGTCGATTGCTTCACTCCGTGCGCGAGTTGCTGACGCAGCTTGGTGCGGATCGAGCGATCCATATACCAGACAGCGTTTCCGGCCGACATGGAGGGGAGGCGCTCAACGGCTTCGAACATCAACTCCGGCAGATTAGCGCCGGTGGTGAGGGTGGCGGAGAGAAGCGAACGGTCGATGTTGCAGATGCGAACGACGTAGCGCCAGTCGCGGACGCAGAGTCCCAGACGCCAGTCGTAGTGGGTGCGATAACCCTGCATCCGGCCATTCGCCCCATCGACGTTCTCGATGGTGACTTCTCCGAGGTCCTGCATTTGCAAGCCGCCAGTCAGGCCTTTTGGATAAATGCCGTGGACGGTATTCGGCCCCCAGACTACGAGATAGATGGAAGCGTTGTCGGTGCTTTGGCCGCCGGCGTCGAGAATGTTGTCGGAGTTGCCAGCGGAGAGGGAGTTGAAGCGAGGCGCCAGCCCGTTGAACTGATCCGGGTTTTCGGCCTCGTTACCGTAGATGAAGGCTTGCTGCGCGGCTTGCGCCATGCCTTCGAGGTGGGCGTAGTCTTCCGACAAGCGGAAAGCGGCGGTGTTGCCGTTGAGATCAGCCAGCGCCTTATCGACTTCCGCATACGCTTCAAGCATGGCGGTGTTGTCGGTGATCTGGGCGCGAGTCGATTTGGTGGGCTGGACGCCGCCGTAGAACATGCGCCAGGTCGGCTCGGGAATGCCCGTCCGAATTGTGGTGCGGTGGCCGGTGGCGAGGTTGCCCTCCATGAACGGAATGTCGAGAAGCATCTCGTTCGTTTCAGTCAGGATTTCCGCAACGGCTGCGATTTTGCCGTCTGGGTCCTGGGCTCGAGTGATGTCGAGCAGGGTGGGATTGTTTGCTGCGGGCATGGAGTGTTATCCTTCAGAATTGCCAAACATGCGGGTTGCCCGATCCTTCAAAGCGCCCGTTGGAGACGCTCCCGTGACCGGAATTTTTTCATTCACGTCTCTGGCGATTTTGTGAAAGAGTCGAACGAGTGCGGGGTGGTTGCCCGCGCCGGTCATTGCGAGTGCGTCTCGCGCCTCTTTGTCGCCGTAGCGGTCCAGCACTTTGGCAATTTCGGCCAAGGAAGTCTGGAGATTTTGTCCGCCAATTTCAGGAAGATTTTGCACCTCGGTGCGCCATTGTTCCTGGGTAGTCTCCCATTGCTGTGCGTATTCGCCCGCAACAGATTCGAGGAGGGAGGTGTGGATGCCAATGAGGGAATTGGCAAATTCGGTCCGCGACTCAGGCGGGGAATTGATGAGGGCGAGGAAGGAATTGCCAACTTCCTCTGGCATCTCAAATCCATCGGGGAGGACGATGTCTTCGAGAGCCAGAGGTGTCGGCTCGGCCTCGGATGGCCCTTCAGCATCCGCTGCCGCGCTACCCGTCTCGACTGCAGTGGTGGGGTCTGCAGGAGCCGGATCGGGAGCCGCTTCGGGATTATTCGGAGGCGGCGTGGTGGCCGGATCAGGAGTATTCGTCGAGGTTGTCGAGTCGCTGATCAAGCTGGTCTGAACGGGATCGGTCATAGTCGGTTATCTCCTTGTGAAGGGCAGCGGGTAGGTCGGGGTCGATGGACTCGATAAGGTCGCGGAGGGTCATTGCCGCTTCCAATTTCCCGCAATTCCGCGCCGTTGTCAAGGGGTCAGGATTGAACGGGGATTGAGCCATACCGCAATCCTCGAAGAAGCGATAGAGGAGTAGGCGGAGGCCTTTCGAGGCGTGAATGCGATCGACGGCCTCTTGAAAGAGAGCGAGGTCTTCTTTCGCATAACGGCCTAGCAGGCGGGAGTAAGCGCGTTGAGACATGGATTATCCTAGCAGGGCTTGGAGGGCATTTTGTCCGCCGCCCACTTGAGTGTTGGAAAGTTGCTCGGCCCCGCCGATGAGGGCCTGACCCTGCTCCGCCGCCTGGGAGATTTGTTGCTCCTGCTCGCGAGCGTCCCGAATGTCCTGTGCTTCTTCGCGCGAGCGGTTCAACTTGGGTGAGACGCCAATCGCTTCCGCATACTCGCGGATGATCTCCTCGGGGTTGGGGATTTCCAGCGCCTCGGGGAAGATGGAAGCCATGTTACCGATGAGTTGCAGATAGCGCTCGATGGAGACGGTGCCGACAGCGCGTTGGGCGTCGGAGAGGACGGAGACGTATTGAATTTGAATATCGAGGTTTTCTAGCTCGGGCGGGGCCGGAGGAAATACGCCGGTGCGTTCGCAGATGCGGAAGATGCGCTCGATACAGGGAGCGAGGCCTTCGCTTTCAAATCTTTCCAGCACGGGGCCCAGCAAGACAAGTTTTTCCTCCCGCCGCGCGTCGATTTCGGTGGCCGAGCGCACGGTTTCCAATTCGGATATCATGCGGAAGAGATCGTTGAAGAGGACTTGTCGAATGCGCGCCTGGGTAGTGGCGATGTCCATGTTTAGCTCTTGGAAGGGGAAGGAGATTTGGTAGAGGGGCCGAGCGCCCTCGCCCAGTTCACCACCTGGGACATAGGTGACGCCGCCGGGGAGGGTGGACTTGGGCTGCGATGCTAGCTTTTTGTTCATGAGCATCGGAGGATCGACAAGCTTGTCCAGGCCTTGACCTCGACGCTTGACCATCTGCTGAAGTTGGCGCACGTCTGGCGCAGCGTCCATGCAGGGGGAAGAGCCATAGACATCATCTGCATAGGTTTCCCAGCGTGGGCAGATTGGTGGTAATTCGTCGAGGGAGCCTATGCGGAGAGCAAGATTGGTGTCTCCGCCGATTTGCCAGTAGAACTCGCGCCAATCGGCACTAGCGCGGACACCGGGCACCGTCTGATCGTTCCGCTCGATGAGGTGAGATATGTAGACGAGATTGAAGCGGCGAACTCCTCCCGCAACGTAGTCGGCTTTCACGGATTGAGAGACATCCTCTATGCCGAACTCCTTCACGGTTTGCTCGACAGTGAGGCGGAATTTGCGGGAGAAGGCAGAAATGCGGCCCATTGCATCGGTTTCGAGATAGAACTCCCCGACTGCATGGTTGAAGGTGCGAATGATGTCGCGGGAGTCTTCGTAGATGGACATGGCTGCGGTGCCGAAGGCGCACCATTCGAGGTAGAGAATGCCGAGGCCGTTGTAGAAATTGGACTCGGCCATCACAAGTAGCATTCGCCGGGAGGCTTCGTCCAGCCACACTCGAACCGCGTGAGCGGTGCTCTCTTCGGAAAAGCCTGCGATGCGGAGGCGGAACCATGGTCGAGCCGGGGAGGTGATGCCGTTCATCATGCCTGTGGCTAGGGTGCGCAGGGCGGTGATAGAGGTGGAGTCCAGAAGGCGCGCATTGCGGACACCGGCGGATTTTACCTCCTTGTCGGTGAGGAGCCAGGGGTAGCGGCGGGGGAGGAAGAAGTCGGAAATGTCGCGCCAGTTGGACCACCACGGGGCTCGCACTTTGTCCATGTGAGACATGCGGTCGTTGAGGTTTTTGTAGGTTTCTGCCGCGATCTGCATTTCAGGCTCCCCCACCGAGAAGTGAACGGCGGCCCGAGCGATTAGCCGCGAAGGCGGAAAGGCGCGGGGCGAAGCTAAAGCCGGAGAAAGCTTGGCCCAGGCCTTGAGAGGGGGATGCTGTGTTGGGTGCGCCTGCGGCGACTGGAGATGTAGGCGCAGGGGTGGGCCTAGGGATTTTGGGCTGACGCATAGCCATGGTTAGAGCCTTTCATCTGCATAGGGGTTGTAATCGTGTTCGATGGCGCGGATGGGGATGGAGTCGGAAATAGTGAAGGAGGGATAGGCGTAGGTAAGGGCGAGGGCGTCTGCGACGTTGGGAGAGGGAATGCCTCGACGCTTCATATCTTTTTTAGACTCGAGGACGATATGTTCGCGGATATTGTAGTCGTAGGAGGGGGAGGTGAGTTCGTCTACGAGGGACTGCTCTTGCTCGGGGATTTTGTCGTGAATGGCGAGGTGGGGGAGAGCATCGCGCAGCCCGCCCCACATTTCCGCGCGCTTGTTCGCGTAGCGGGTCAGTGGATCACGAGAGTTAGATTGATCGGCACGGGAACCGAAGTCAACGCCGATTACGGGCTCGGCCCGGTCAAGGAGGATGTCTACGAGGCCCGCCCCGACACCGCCCTCGTCTACGAAGATGATTGTGGCTGAGTGCAGGGCTCGAGCGCGGCAGACCCGATCCGCGAGTTGGATGAGGTTCAGCCCTAGGTAGAGCTCTGGCTTGCGTGATTTCGCATCGTAGCCTTGGCGGGGGTAGATGCAGGAGGGGTCGTCTCCGAAGCGCCCTACGTCTACACCGAGGACGACCGGTTGGCCGATGTCCTGCTGCGGTATGCGGGCTGCAGCTTCGCGGGCCAGTTCAAGAGGGATGAAGGAGTTCTGATCTTGACGCGGGAATTTGCCAAGGACGCGGATGCGGAAAAAGTCGGAGTCTTCACCGTAGTCCTGCTTCCACGCTTCGATCTGTTCTTTGTTAGTGCCGGGGACGGAGCGGGAGTCTATTTCGCGAGACATCCAGCGATGCTCGAATGCGCCGCCGGGAAAGCACTCGCGGAAGCGGCCTTTATTTCGAGTGGGGTTTCCCTTCACACTCCACAGGATTTCGGTATCCGCGTCGGTGAGCGCCCCCTCGGTAGTTTCCCAAATGATGTCGGGGATTGCCGAGGCCTCGTCGAAGAGGATGAGAATGCGGCCCCCGGAGTTGTGCAGTCCGGCGAACGCCTCTGTGTTACGTTCGGACCAAGGCACCATGTCGATCCGCCACTCTTTGCTGCGCTCCTCGTCGATGGAGAAGAGGGCGGTGGCTGTGTATTTGAAGAGGTGCTTGGCGATGAAGAGGCGATGCCACTTCGCCATCTCGACCCAAGTTTTGGTGCGGAGTTGGTTGTCCGTGTTAGCGGTGATGACTCCGCGAGTGCCGGCCCGAGTTGAAAAGCCCCACCACGTTTCCATCCCGTTGAGGGCGGATTTGCCGGTTCCGTGGCCCGAGGTGGTGGCCATAAGGGCGGGGCGGCCCGAGCGTAGGGCGTCGCCTACCTCTTCCAAATACAGGCATTGCCATTTGTAGGGCTCTTTGAATTTGTAGAGTTCGGTTCCCGGCTCGCCCCAGGGGAAGGCCCAGCGAGCAAAGCCGAGAGGATCGTAGGCGAAGGAACCGAGTTCCTCGATCAGTTCGAGGTCGAGCGGGGTGAGGCCCTCGTCCATCAGAAAAGCCAGGCCCCGAGCCCGAATGCAACTGCGGCCCAAAAGAGGATCATTGCTACAATGACCGCGCCAAACCCCCTCATGTCAAACATCAATCAGCCTCCGGTGTCACATCAATGATATCGCCCTGCGCAATGCGGGCTCGGGTCCGTGCGGCTTCCAGCCGGGTCGAGAGGTCCACTCGCACAGTGGTCTCCTGCTTCGAGGTGGGGCCGAAGCCTGTGCGGTCCGCGCCCATCTTGAGAATGTCGAGGAGTTGGGGGAGGGTGATTTCTCCGGGGCTGTCCTCGAGCCGGGTGCGCAACTCCAGGGCGGCATCTTTGCTCAGGCCCGCAAGCATAGCGTGCATCTCCGCAAATTCGGCGTCCCTCCGATCCCGGTAGAGGGCCAGAAGTTCTTGGAAGGCGGGGCTGCGCTTGAGGTTGCTAACGCGGGAGAGGTCGTATCCGGTAAGGGCGGCGGCCTCGGCCTCACTCATCCCGCTTGCGAGCGACCGGGCCAGGGCGTGGTGCCGCTCGGAAAGCCGCTTCAACTCGGCCGGTTCCGTGTTCCGAGGCGCCGCGAGTGCGGCAAGGTCCGCAGACTCCAGTTCACGAACTACGTGCGCGTGGAGCGGAGCTGGCTTCCTACCGGGCCGGGTCATCGCGGCGATATCAAGATTCAGGTCCATGCCCCCCCATAACACGAGACGTTTCACGCCGCAAGGGATTTGTGGTGGTATGGCTGGGCCTTCGGACCATATCAGGTATGGCTGGGCTGGAAATGGAAGAAATTTCCGGAGGGGGGTCCAGGGGGGAAGGAGGGCCGCCGGGTCAGCGAAAGGGGTCCGCGTTGCGGACAAGGCTGGGGGTGGGGGTCGGATTGTGGAAGCAGGGAAGCGCGGGGCGTGGTGCGCCCGTGCATAATTGCAAGCAGGGAATGTGCGTGGATGCACGCAAGTATGGTTCAAATATGGCGCAAGGTGGGTTGACATTGCCACCGGGCGAGTCCAATCTTAAATTGTGCATTGGGCACGGGGCGGCGCAAGGCCGCAAGACAAGGAGTCAACAGAATGAAATATTTGGTATGGTGGAAAGACTCGGATGAATTTGAAGAAATAAGCGACGCTGCTTTCCATGCCGCCGCGTCTTTCTATGAAGTCGGCACGGTAAAATCTGAATACGAAGTCTATTACATGGGCTGGGACGGGCCGGGCACGTCGGTCGCGCTTTGCCTTGTGTATAGAAACAGACAGGGATAATGGCGACATGCGCCGTTGCGGCGGCGCATTGCGACACTATCCTGTGTCACTTTAAAATGGAGTCAAACCAATGGAAATCACTATCACCCTTCCCGAGTCCTTCGTCGTGCAAGCGCGTGGCGAAGAATTGCCGGTCCCGATTGCGGGGCTTTCTCCCGAAGTGATCGCACAAGCGGTTCTGCACGGTATCAAGCAGACGGTCTCGGACGCCGCAAGCGCGGCTGCAAGCGGCGCGTATGAAATTGCCCGCAAGGATGACGAGCCGGATTGGGCGAAATTGTCGGCGGCAGCGCGTAAGACTTGGGCCACGTCCAATGGTATGCGGATTGCGGAGTATGGGGCGGCGCTTATGCAAAAACGGGTTGATGCCCTGCAAAGCGGGGAATGGACTTCGCGGGCAAGCGCCGCGCCCGGTATGTCCCGCTTGGACGAAACCATTGCCGACCTGCTTGCGACCAAAATGACCTTCGAGAAAGGGACCACAAAGAAGGACAAGCTGCGGGCCGCGTT
>Ga0100403_1001168_pt1 | contig 24248 bp, 18 predicted proteins | sample CryGeymet201501t_FD_83663 | JGI IMG/M metagenome (GOLD analysis project Ga0100403, IMG submission 83663) | Groundwater microbial communities from Crystal Geyser aquifers in Utah, USA - Crystal Geyser metaG 2015-01t | ecosystem: Environmental > Aquatic > Deep subsurface > Groundwater | place... | reverse complement strand
TTTAAAACAGATTGATCAAGAAAAGACTCCAAATGTTGGATGGCTTCATCCGCACTTTCCCCTCGAAGATCCAGAGAGGCATCTTTCTCAATGAAATGGGAGGTGTTGGTTCGGTGCTTGAGGACCTCTTTGGTTGGATTGTTGGCCAAATGGGGTGGCTTTAAACTCTCCCAGTTCACCATCAGTCTCATGGATTGAGAGAGAATGGGGACATCACCTTTAGAGTTGGGAGCGCCTTGGACAACGCCGTCTCTTCCAATATTCGGAACGAAAACTCTTGTTCCTGCCGGGTAGGCGCGGGCAAAATCTTCCATCGTTAGAATTTGATTGTCGCTGGTCCCTGTCGACTTGGTGGCTTTTATGATCTCTGGAAGATCTGATTTTATTTTTTCAAGTTCCTCATGGCGTTTGAACACATTGGCCGCTCGGGACTGCTCAATGATCTCATCCACTTTCTTTTGCGCTTTCTTTAGCGAGATCTCAAGGCGCTCAGCTTTTTCCTTTTCAAAATTTTCTAATAGAGTTTGGTAGCGATTCTGGTCCGCCCTGGCTTTCTTGACCTGATCTTTGAGATCCGATTGAAGGTGTTGTAGATCGGATTTCATTTTCTCCACCTCCTCTAAGCCCAGGTGGTACTTCTTCGCATCAGGACTGAGAGCCTCCAAGGCGGATTCTAAAACATCACTGTCCACACCAACTCTTTTTGCCGTTTGAAGAGCTAGAGATTTTCCGGGAACTCCCATTAAAAAATGAAAGGTGGGTTGTCCCGCCTCATTGTCATAGGCCAGGCTGCCGTTGATTACACCAGAGTTTTCATCCCAACCCACTTTCAGAGGGCTCAAGTGGGAAGTGATCACCGCAAAGACCCTTTGCTGTGAGTATTTTTGGATAAAGGCTCTGGCGAGGGCGGCCCCTTCCTCTGGGTCCGTGGATCCACAAATCTCATCCACAAGAAGAAGACTTTTTGGCCCGTGTAAATTGAGCGATTCGTTTAAGACTTTTAAGTGCGCCGCAAAAGTGGACAGGTTCTCGTCCACAGACTGTGAATCGCCGACAGCCACGTTGAGATTCTCAAAGAAAGGAATTTTAGAGGACGGATCCGCACAGATAAACAATCCGCACCTGGCCATTTGAGAGGCCAGTCCAATGGACTTAAGCAAGATGGTTTTTCCGCCCGCATTGGGTCCACTTAAAATCAGAATTCGCCGAACTTTATCCATCTCTACGGAATTTGAAACCACTTCGACGTTATTTAAAACTAAGATGGGATGGCGAACCTCTTTTAAGTGAAGTTCGCTAGAAAACTCCACAGGATGAGCCGAAAGCTGAGCGGCCAATTGAGCTTGAGCCCAAATTTGATCGGCGAGCAGCATTTGATCCTTCGATCGATTCATATCGGCCAATTGAGTTCGAAGATAGTCACTCATATCTGAAAGCAAACGATCAATCTCCGCCTCAATTTCAACGTCCACCTGGCGGAGTCGGTTATTCATGGGGATGATTTCTTGAGGCTCCATAAAGACCGTTTGTTTGCTTTGGCTGGAGTCGTGAATGATTCCGGAGATGTCGTGCTGTCTTCCACTTTTAACCGGTAACACCCATCGACCTTCCCGGTTGGTCACGTAGCGATCTTGAAGAACCGGCTCCATTTCGTGTTTGTGGACCAACCGATCGAGAGTCTGTTGAACCTGCTTTACGATGTTCTTTTTTTCGTTAAAAAGTTTGTAGAGCGTTTCGCTGGCATCTGTTCGAATGGATCCATCGGAGTTCATGATTTGGTCAATGGCCGACAAGGGCTCCTCAGCCTCCATGATCTGTTCGGACAGTTCCATCATCCAGGGACTTTTTTGTGCAGCGACAATTTCCTTGAGCGCGAGAACTTCGATTAAAAAATGCCTCGTGTCCTTGAGTTCCGTGGTTTTTAAGACGGCCTCTTTCTGCAAGCGAACGGCCCAAAGGGAGTAAAGGTCCAAAGACTCCATAAAGGGCCTTCGGCCCGACTTAAAAACCGTCAAGGCCTCTTGAGTTTGAGAGAATTTGATCTTGATCTCATCAACAGAATTTAAGGGAGCGAGTTTTCTTAAGGCCTCTTTTGAGATTTCGCAAGTTCCCAATTGGGAGAGCCGATCCAGAATTTCTTGCCAATCCAACCCGCTTAATAAGTCTTGTTTCTGCTGATGTAAGCCCATGCCAATAGAGCTACCAGAAGAATCGGAATAACCCAATAGCCAAATCCTGCGAAAATTGTGGATTTTGGATTTTCAAGGTAGGGGACTTCGTAGGTGTGACTCCATTCCTGGCTAAGGGGAGATTTTTTAAGGGTTTCTCCTGAGGCCAATTGGACTGTGGAAATCCCCGTATTCGTCGATCGAATCAAAGGGCGGCGGACTTCAATGGCGCGGGATAGGGTCACGGTCATGTGCTGATAGGGCTCTTGCCAAGTTCCAAACCAAGAGTCATTGGTGACATTGAGTAATACTTGGGCGCCTTGATTTGACAACTGGCGGGTGAAATCGTCATCGAGCCCCTCATAGCAAATCTGCATTCCCACTTTAATTCCGTGGACGTTTAAAACCGAAGGGCCGGGCCCTCGGGCAAAGTCAGCCACCATGGGGAGCCAGGACTTTAGTTGGGGAAAGTGTTTGGATCCGGGAATAAACTCACCAAAAGCGAGCAGGTGGGACTTGTGATAGGGTTCTTGCTCAAAGCCGTATTTTGAAAGGACCACGATGGAATTGGTCATTTGCCCACTTTGTGCAAGGCTATAAGTTCCTGAAACAAGAAGGCCGTCGTTTTCGGTCAGAAATCTTTTCACCTGGCGGCCATATAAGCCTTGTTCATAGGCTTGTGGGGTTAAATAATCCGGGTAGGCGGTCTCAGGCCAAACCAAAAAATCCGGTTTGTTGGTCATCTCCCGATGAGAGATTTCAAAATAGCGATCCAGAATGGATTGGCGAAAGCCATACCCTTTTTCGGCCAACTGCTTTTCTAAGTTTCCAATGTTGGCTTGGATGATCGCCACTCGAGTGGTTTTTTGATTTTCATATTGAGGTTGGTGCAGCCATCCGGCCAAATTCATTGTTAAAAAAAGACTTATTGAAGCGGCGAGCCCCGAAAGTCTCTTCCATCCCGAAAATTTAAATAGGGTAAATAGAAAAAGCCCCTGAAAGAGCCAATTGATTGAACTCAGGCCAAAGAACCCAATCAGATCGGCCAACTGGAAGGCTGGAAATCTTGCCCAGAGCCAGGTGTATCCCAAATGCCAATCAAAGATCATGGGGTAGTGGCGTTCGCAAAGAGCCACTAAACTGCTTAAGGCCACAGCTTTTGCTAAAATATTTTTAGAGTTTCTAAAGAAAAAGTGCCAGATCAATCCGGCGATGGGCACATGGAGGTTTGCAAAACAAAAGTAAATCAAAGTTCCCGGAAGGGCCAGCCACCAAGGCATTCGCCCGAATTCACTGATGGTGTAGTAGACCCAATTGAATCCAATCGCAGTAAAAATAAATTGGCAAAACCATCCCGCAAAAAAGACTCTCTTCCAGGATTTTTCGTTCATCCAGAAAGCCATCAATGGAATCAACGAAAAAAACATGGCCCATGGAAGAAATGGAATATGGCTTGTGCCCATCATGATTCCTGATATGATTGGGGCTGTATACATGGATATCGTATACGAAGACTCAGTAGATGATGGCAGAAAGAGCGATTTGAGATGTTGAAAAATTGATTTTGACATCGTTTGCTGAGACTAACACGATCAAGGAGAGATGCCACGTGGAAGTCGAGAACCAAGAGTCCAGAAATTCAGATCATTCCCTTAATCAAGAGGTCGTTCATTGCCCCCATTGCGACCGGTCTTACCTCATTTTGCTCAGCGACCTTCTCGAAGAAGCCAATCGATTCGTGTGCAAGTCTTGCACAAAAGAGTTCTGGCTAAGAAGGTCTGATTTTCTGGCGGCTTCAGGAGAGTTCTCGGGGATTTCCTCTGAAGAGTACCTCGGGGCTCCTAAAGAAAAATGCCCAAAGTGTGGTGAAGCTGTCGGTCGTCTGGATGAAGCCTGTGGATCTTGTGGAGTGGTGGGATCGAAGTATTTGGCTATGAAAGATTCGGGCCCCTATTTAAAGGTCAATCCGAAGTTAAAGGGACTTTGGATTCGTGTTTTGAACCATTACAATGACGACCAAATCCACAATGAGTTTATCTCTGAGTGTTTAAAAGAAAATCAGCTTCGCTACGCCTCCTCTCAGTACAAGCAAATGAAAGACGTCATTGGGGAGGACGAGAAGGTTTTAGAAGCCTTGAGAAAAATTCAGACTCTGACGGAGATCTATTTTCAAGAGAAGAGTCCTGAAGGGGAGGCGAAGACAAGGTCCACGTCTTCAAGAAGTTTACCTTCTTCACTTTTTCGGTGGGAGATCGGTCTTCTAGGAGCGGGTGCCATTTGCATTCTGTCGGGCTTAGCTTCGCCAATGGCGAGGAACTTGATTGGTCTTGGCGTGGTTCTGATCGCACTCCCAATCCTAATGAAAGTCTTTTTCCGAAAATAATCCCATTTCCCAAAAAACAATCTTCTATTTCTCTTTTCTAATTGAGCTTCCTCCCTCAAGCGTGACGCGCTTTTAAGGCCTTTAGGCCTTAAAATGAGGGTGAAGGGATGGAGCCTGTGAGCTCAATAAGACAAGAGAAATAGAAGATTGTTTTTTGGGAAAGGTAAAACTCTTTTTCAAAGGGCTCTCAAACGAGAACCTTTAGGACTTAGTCTTTCTTAGGTAAAGGCTTTGTGTTGACGAGGGCTTGCAGCTGCTTTCCAAAGGAAGAGATTGAAGCGGGCTTTTTGCCGGACTGATTGGAATCAATCGTAAAGCTTAAGTCCGCACTGTTTTCAACTTTAGATCCGGCCAAATTCAAATCCATATCTTGAAGAGCCAAGGCCTTGTAGGTGTTTAGGCGTTTTGCGTACATGGTTTTCCCTGTGAGATTTGGATCGGAGTCTCCTGTTTGAGTCAGATACTTGATGATTCGATCGGCTTTTCTCATTTCATTGTTGTTTGCCATAATGAGGGCCGCAACTCCAGAGACGAAGGCCGTCGCCTGAGAGGTCCCAGTCATCTGACCATACTGACCGTTTGGAAGAGTTGATAAGATGTTGTTTCCTGGAGCGGCAATATGAACTGTTGAAACACCCCAGTTGCTGGAAGGCAGAACTTCCTTCTTCTTGTCGATCGCCGTCACTGACACGATGTTTGGCAAACCGTAATCCGCGGGATAGTACTTTTGAATGTCTGAATTGGACTTTTCGTTTCCAGCGGCAGCGACAACAAGAATGCCTTTCTTCATAGCCATTTCAATGGCTCGCTTTTCATCCGGAGAAGGGGAAAGTCCGCCTCCAGAATAGTTAATGATGTGAGCATTCATCTGAACGGCATAGTTGATTGCTTTGACGGTGTTGCTTAAGTTGTCTGAGCTGTTTGATTTAGGATCATAATATTTCAATGCCATTAAGCTCACCTTAGGGGCTACACCACTAATTCCAACTCCATTTCCACCCTCCGCGCCAATAATTCCAGCAATGTGAGTTCCATGTCCGTGGGAGTCCTGGAGGTTGTTGTCGTTTTTAACAAAATTCCAACCGTGAACGTCATCGATGAAGCCGTTTCCATCATCGTCTTTTCCGTTCGAGGCTTTGTCTTTTCCGTCATTGTCCATTCCGGTTTCACCAGGATTCACCCATAAGTTGTTGGCTAAGTCGGGGTGGTTGACATCTATGCCAGTGTCAATCACAGCGACAACGATGTCTTTAGACCCTTTAGACACTCGCCACGCTTTCTGAGCTTCAGTCATGTTCAGACCCCAGGCTTGAGAGAGAGCAGGGTCTTTTAAAATGACCTCAAGTTCTTTATCTACTTTCTCTTTTGTGGGAACGGCTTTACCAACTTCTGTGCTTCGAGACAGACTTGGTAAATCGACCTTCGAAGGTTCTTTCGAAATCGCAAAAGAGAGACCGCTGAGAGCCACAACAGAGAAGATTCCAAAAATGTATGAACTTGAGCTTTTCATCCCTTATTCCTCCTAAAGGTTCCCCTTTTAGTAAAGCAAACGGGATGCCTAAACTAACCTATTGAAATCACGTTAAAAATTCCAATTTGAGACGTAAAATGTGTCGAACTTTTAGAGAGCTGTCGACGAACCTTTGGTCGATAGAAGAACTTCCGGAAAATAGGTCTCTTTTTGGGGCGAAAGGAAGAGCCGATAAAAAGCAAAGTTTCGAATAATCAGGCGAACATAGCCCTTCGTTTCTTCGTAGGGAATCTCTTCAATAAACTCCAAGGCGGACTCTCTGTGGCGAGATTTTTTCCAGCCTCGAATGGCTGACTCTGAGGCGTTGTAAGAGGCGATCGATGAGATAAACTCCCCAGAAAAGCGCTTTCGCTGTTGAGAGATGAGGTGAGCTCCTAGAGAAATATTGACCTGGGGCTCAAACAGATCCGTGTAGTGATCCACTTTGATTCCGATTTTTTTTCCAATTTTTGTTCCCACTCTCGGAAGCAACTGCATGAGTCCAAAGGCATCAGCCGGTGAACGAGCTTCTTCGTTAAAGGCGGACTCCTGTCGAATGATCGAATAAATCAATTCCGGCTCAATTTCATTTTTAGAAGCGGCCGCCTCAATCTCTTCTCTATAAGGAGTTGGAAAAAGCAGCTCCGGGTGATCCTGAAGAAGTCGACTTCGAGTCTCTGGAGAAAGCTCATAGAGTTTCTTGAAGAGTCCAAGGTATTCACCCGCTCTCGCATAGGACTTTAAAAGGACTAACCAGACTTCATCCTCTTGGTCTTTTTTCTTTTCGTACTCTTCAGTGACTTGGGCCATGTAGTTTTGCAAACTCTTCTTTTCCTTCATCCGAACCATCCACTCCACCCATTCGGGTTGAAAGACTTTTCGAACTTTTCTGCGGAAGAAATAAGAAGAGCCCTCTCCCTCCTTCAATTCGGGCTTTCTCAACGGAAGAGAGAGTTCACGGCGTGCAAGGAGTCCGTAATATCCAAGTGGGTCCATATCCACCAGTTCGGTGAACGTCTTGTTCGCTAGGTTCTCGTTATCTAGCTTTTGGTGACTCACGCCAATCCAGTACATCGATCTGGATTTGGAAAACTCTTCCGCTTTGGATTCTTTGAACCAGAGCAAAACATCAATAGCCTCTTGGTAGTCTTTGTTCTTATAAAGATTCCAAGCCAAGAACCATCGGGCTTGAGATTCGAGTTCGCTGTCCTCTTGAGTTTCTTTAATTGATAACCTGAGCCACTTTAATGAATTTTCAAATTCCTTCTTCTCCTCAGCGATTCGCCCAAGAAGCCAGTAGTGAGTTGCGTAGGAGAAGAGCTTTGGCTTAGAAGAAATGCGCTTCTCTAAGATCTTTTCAGCTTCAGACCGTTTACCAATGGTCCAAAGAGCGCGAATGAGCGCAATTTCATTGGACTGAATTTTTCGAAGAAGTCTTTGGCGGTGCTTTTTTAAATTTTTTCGGTTCAATCTCTTTTCAAGAAAGGCACTGTAAAGCTTAAGCTTAGAAACGTGATCTTCTTTGTTGTGCAGGAGCTTTTCGATGCGAGCGATGGCTTCAAAGGCCTTCATTTGTTGAATGAGGGAAGACTTTTTTGAATTTAAGACTTTTAGATAAATTCTTCGTGCCTCTTGAAATTCTCTCGCCCTTTGAAAATCAGCAGCAACACTCAAAGATTCATCAAAGGAGTAGTCTTTGTTAAAGCGCGGGGCGAGAAGATAGAGTCGATCGGTGATCTGTCCAATCTCCTCTTCGCTGCGTTTTTCCTCCTTTGCAATCTGAAGGGCTCTTTCAACCAACTTCACCTTTTCTTCTGTTCTTAAGGAAAATTTTGATCGATCAATCAGAAGAGGGACCAGATCTTCAGTTGAAGATTTTGATTCGGCCAAGGCCAGTCGGACTTCGCTCCATTCCTCCGTCAGCCAGGGACTCATTTTTTCGGGAATCAAGAGCTCCTTGCAGTGAATCGACCCTCTGAGTAAGGCGAATTCGCTCAAATCAAACTTTTGTTGTGATAGGTCTTTGAAGCCCTGACAGGATTCCTCGGAGGGAGTTTGACCTTTAAGTTGATTGTACTTCTCAATCCAATTTTGAACGAAGGGACGACTGGTTGCCGGCGACAAGCTCTGGCAACCGAGAAAAAAAAGAAGAAAAGTCGACGATCCAACAAGGAGCCTTTTCATAGGCTCCAGTGTAACGTTAGATTCGCGCGAGTTCCAGTGCTCGTATTCTTTCTGGTAACGGTGGGTGTGTGGCGAAGAGAGCTGCAAAAGTGCTCGCTGGACGTCCAGAGATTTTGAGAGCAGCTAGACTTTCGTGGGTCTTATCAACCGGCTCATGGATGGAAGCCAAAGCCTTGAGAGAAGACAGCATTTTGTCCTTCCCAGCCAGTTTCGCACCACCACTGTCTGCTCGATACTCTCTGGCTCGAGAGAAGTAATTGACCACAATAGATCCGAGGATGCTTAAAACAATTTGAAGAGCCAAGTAGAGGCCAAATTGAAGAGCGGGTCGCGCTCTTTCGTCCACATTGGAGCTGACCGCAGTGGAAATGATTCGAGCCATAATGAGGACCAAGGTGTTGATCACCCCTTGGATGAGGGTCATGGTCACCATGTCTCCGTTCGCAATATGGGCCACTTCGTGCCCAAGAACCCCTTCAATCTCATCCCGGTTCATTCTTTCGATAAGGCCGGAGCTGACGGCTACCAGAGCACGGGACTTCGTTGGGCCTGTTGCAAAGGCATTCACTTCGGGGCTGTCATAAATTCCAACTTCGGGCATTTTTGGAAGCTTGGCCTTACGTGCATAATCATGAACCAGCTCGACGAGCTCTCTTTCAAAACCTTGAGCCTCTGAAGGGTTGATGACTTTTACTCCCATCATCATTTTAGCCATGATTCTTGACAGACCGAGGGAGATAAAGGCACCGCCCATTCCTAAGAAGCCGTAAAAGACAAAAAGCATTTGTTGCTGGCCCAGTTCAATACCGAGGGCTCCCATGACCAAATTGAAAGTGATCGAAACGGTGACAAGGACCAGGATATTGACAACGAAAAACAGAAAGAGTCTTTTTGCTATGGCCATATTGAGGTAACCTCCAAATAAGTGTGAACTCTTGAAGGATATTTTGGTTTTATTCCAGATTCTGTCAAGGTGGATCGACATTAAATGTTTTTAATCTGAGTGAAATTTCGAAGGGAAGCAGGACGTATGAGCGTAAGGGGTTGGTTTTATATTCTTTCACTGGTTTCGTTTGTCTGGATCTCTGGGGTTTCCTGGTTTCAACCGGCCTACGTGACCTTGTTTTTTATCTGGGTGCCCCTCTTTATTTTAGGCATGGTGGATGCCCTTCAAAAAAAGCACTCCGTTCGTCGAAATTTCCCGGTGATTGGAAACCTTCGGTACCTTTTTGAGTTCATTCGCCCTGAACTTCAGCAGTATTTCGTAGAATCGGATTTAGATGGCCGGCCGATACCGCGGGAAATTCGCTCACTGATTTACCAAAGGGCCAAAGGCCAAGATGAATCCGTTCCCTTTGGGACTCAAAAAGATGTTTATCAACAGTCTTATGATTGGGTGAATCACTCCGTCTTCACAGCAAAGCTTCCTGAGGAGCAAATGCGATTTCACATTGGGGGAGAGCAGTGCAAGAAGCCCTATTCTGCAAGTCGCTTTAACATTTCGGCCATGAGTTATGGATCTCTCAGTCCCAACGCCGTTATGGCTTTGAACCAAGGGGCTCAAAGGGGAGGTTTTTATCACAACACCGGTGAGGGTGGGATTAGCCCCTACCATCTAAAAGGTGGGGACTTGGTTTGGCAAATTGGGACGGGGTACTTTGGTTGTCGAACCTTGGAGGGAGATTTTGATGAGGCCCTTTTCGCGGAAAAGTCCAATTGGCCACAAGTAAAAATGATTGAGCTCAAGCTCTCCCAAGGGGCAAAGCCCGGTAAAGGTGGCATTCTGCCGGCAGCTAAGGTTTCAAAAGAAATTGCAGAAATTCGAAATGTCCGCCCCCACGAGTCTGTGATTTCTCCAGCCTCTCATAGCTCCTTTGATTCTCCTGATGGATTGATGCAGTTCTTAAAACGTTTGAGAGATCTCAGTGGCGGAAAGCCCGTCGGGTTTAAGCTTTGTATTGGGAAAAGGCCTGAATTTTTGGAAATCTGTCGAGCCATGATTCGGAACAACATCTATCCGGACTTCATCACGGTGGATGGCTCAGAGGGTGGAACCGGAGCGGCGCCCTTAGAGTTTACAAACCATATGGGAACACCTCTTAACGAAGGTCTTCATTTTGTCGTTGAGACCTTGCGTGCCTTCAATATTCGAGATCGGATCCGAGTGATGGCCTCCGGTCGGGTTTTTGATGCCTTTCAGATTCTAACCAAGCTTGTGATTGGAGCGGATGGAGTGAACAGTGCTCGGGGTATGATGATGGCGCTTGGTTGCATTCAAGCCTTAAGGTGTCACACGAATCATTGTCCTGTTGGTGTTGCCACCACAGACAAACGTTTTTATAAAGGCCTTGATGTGCCATCTAAGTCCGATCGAGTGGCCTCTTATCACAACCGAACTCTGAAGGCTTTAAAGGATGTGGTGGAAGCCATGGGAGTGAAGGATATGGATCAACTCTCAAAGCGAAACTTTTATCGTCGAACGGACTCACAAAACCAAGACACCTTCGAGCAGATCTTTCCATCAGTTGAGCCAGGCATGCTCCTCAAGGCCCACGACGACCTCTCTCCTTTTTGGAAAGAGTTCTTTTATGATGACGATTTCGCCGCGGCGGACTTTCCAGGAAGTGCCTTGGTCTGAGTTCTTCCTTTTAAGCTTCGCTTTGAAGACAAATCACTTTGTGATTCGAACTCAAAGTCGAGCTTGTTCCCTTTGAGGCGCACTTTGACCTGGCCACCTTGGGTGAGTTTTCCAAAAAGAATTTCATCCACCATAGGTTTTTTTAAGTGGTCGTCGACGAGGCGAGCGAAAGGTCTCGCTCCGTAAGCCGGATCGTAGCCTTGCTCAAAAAGCCAATCAAAAACTTCTGGATGAACCTCCATATGAATGTTTCGCTTTAGGAGCTGAGCTTCCAGCTCCATCACAAACTTTTGAACCACTCTTAAAAGGAGATCTTTGCCAAGGGAGTTAAACTCCACCACCGAATCCAAACGGTTGAGAAATTCCGGTTTAAAGCTCTTCTTAATGGCTTCTAAAGACAATTTTGAGCTGGTGTTTTTAACTATGCCTAAACCGCCTTTAGAAGCTTCGAACGCTCCCGCATTCGAAGTCATAATGAGGATGACGTTTCGAAAGTCCACCAGCCGTCCGTTCGAGTCGGTGAGTCGCCCCGCATCCATGACTTGCAAAAGAACGTTAACGATATCTGGGTGAGCCTTTTCAACTTCATCCAAAAGCAAAACGCAGTGGGGTTTTTTGAAAACCTCTTCTGTTAAAAGTCCACCCTCTTCAAAGCCGACGTATCCCGGAGGGGCCCCAACAAGTCGTGCAACGGCGTGCTTCTCCATGTACTCGCTCATATCAAATCTTAAAAAATGAACATTGAGACAATGAGCCAATTGCTTAGCCAACTCGGTTTTACCAACGCCCGTTGGACCAGCAAATAAAAAGCTTCCGATCGGCTTCGTCTCGCTTCCAAGTCCGCTCCGCGAGATTTTGATCGCCGCCACCACTTTTTCGACGGCGGAGTCTTGACCAAAAAGTACGGACTTGATGTTCTTCTCCAAGTCTTTGAGCGACTGGTGATTCGACGTCGAAGATTCACTGACGGGCACCTGAGCCATATTGGAAACCGTTTGCTCCACATGTTCGGGAAGAACCTCAATTACTTCCGAGCGATCGGCGTCTTTGTTGTAGGTGCGAATTCGAGCAGCCGTCTCGTCGATCACATCGATGGCTTTATCGGGAAAGAATCGGTCAGAAAGATATCGTCCGGAGAGTTCAACGGCTGACTTTAATGACTCATTTGTAAACTTCACGGCGTGGTGTTTCTCAAAGCTCTTCTTAATTCCATGAAGGATTTGTAAGGTTTCGTCTTGGGTGGGCTCACTGATTTCTATCTTTTGAAATCTCCTTGCCAAGGCACGGTCTTTTTCAAAGTGAGCGCGGTATTCTTTAAAGGTCGTCGAGCCGACACATCTCAAGGATCCGTCAGAAAGAGCTGGCTTTAAAAGGTTGGAAGCATCCATAGAGCCACCAGAAGTGCCGCCGGCGCCAACGATGGTGTGAATTTCATCAATAAATAAGATGACATTTTTTTTGAGCTTTACATCTTCTAGAACTTTTTTCAGACGCTCTTCAAAATCGCCTCGATATTTTGTTCCAGCCAACAAAGCTCCCATATCTAAGGAATAGACCACTTTGTCTTGCAGGGATTTCGGCGCTTCCTTTGTCACAATTCGTTGCGCCAGTCCCATGGCCAAAGCTGTTTTCCCCACTCCGGGCTCTCCGATAAGTAAGGGGTTGCTTTTGGTTTTTCGGCTTAAGATCTGACAGATTCTTTCGATGATGCCTTCTCGACCGATCAAGGGATCATTTTCAAGAGCCAACTCATTCAGATTTGTGGCGTAGGATTCCAGCGGACTTTTTGAAGCCTTCGGAGCTTCCCCATCCTCCGTTTGGTGAGCGGCCATTTCTGGAAGTCGGCCTTTGCCATGGGATACATATTCAATAATATCGAATTGGGTGACACCGTTCTTTTCTAAAAAGAATTTGGCGTAGCTTTCACTCTCAGCAAATACAGCAATGATGAGATTTGAACTTTGCACCACTCTCTTCCCGGAGCTTTGCACTTGTATGGCTGCTCTTTGAAGAAGTCGGTGAAAGGCCATGGTCAGCTCTGGTCTCCACTCCGGATCTTCATCTAAAACTTCTTGAGAAACCTTTGGGAAATGCTCTTTAATGAATTCGGTCAGGTCTTTTTCCAGGCCGGAGAGGTCCACTCCGCAGTTCGAAAGAATTTCTTGAGTGCTGGGATCTTTTTGAAGAAGCCCCAAAAGAATATGTTCAAGGCTGACATACTCGTGGCGGTTCTTCAGTGCGTCTTCGACTGTTTCCGTTAAAATCCGTTCTAAGCGGGGGTCGAGCATTTTTAACTCCCTTCTTCGGTGGTCTCTTTCTCCATTATACACTTGAGTGGGTGTTCATTGCGTCTAGAAAATTCATTCACCATAAAAACTTTTGTTTCGGCCACCTCAAAAGGAAAAACTCCGGCCACTCCGGCTCCTTTCGTGTGGACCTCAAGCATAATTCTTTCTGAATCCGCCTGAGATTTAGAGAAAAATCGCTTTAAAACCAAAATTACAAAGTCCATGGGTGTAAAATCATCATTAAGAAGCAGGACTTTATAAAGGGGTGGCCTCTTGGTTTCAGGTCGAGTTTTCGTCAGCGTCCCGGTGTTTTCATCTGCTTCACTATGATCCACGGTCTGGCCTTTCGTCTCAATAACGGTAGGTATTGAGACAAGATTTAACACATTTAGAGGTTTTCTTTAAAAAAAAATTGAGAACTCTAAAGGAAGGGCTAACATTAGAGCTAATAGTTTGTTTTAATTGTGTAATTAGGCATTTTGGTTTGAGAACTTTTAAGGAGTACGGGATATGAATCATCGTAAAAACAATCGTCAAGCGGGTTTCTCTCTGATTGAGTTGATGGTGGTCGTCGGGATCATCGGAATTTTAGCAGCCATCGCTGTTCCGAACTTCCAACGTTTTCAGATGAAGGCTCGCCAAAGTGAGGCCAAGGCAAACCTTGCTGGACTTTACACAGCACAGAAGGCTTTTTATGCGGAGTGGTCGCGCTATTTTGCAGATTTTAGAGACATTGGTTTCTCTCCAGAAGGTCGATTGCGGTACCGAATCGGGTTTTTAACAGCTGGGGTCAATATTCCGGCCAACTCGGGCTACTCTGGACCTTCCAATGCCAACCCCGCCGTGGCGACAACGGCCACTCAGTTTAACTCGTCAAACTATTGTGTAATGGGAATCAACGATGGTGTTTGGTGCCAAGAGATTGCTCAGTTTGCGGCCTTCGCCCTTCCTGCAGGCTCCGATGTCACAGCTGCAGGTCAGAACTTTCAAGGCGGTGCAATTTCAAATTTAGATTCTGATGCCACAAACGATCAGTGGACCATCGATCAGCGAAAAGACGTGATCAATACGGTGAGTGATATTGCTCTTTAACAGAGTTTAAGAGACTCTTGTCTAGAAATGAGCCAAAGTTTTTTAATGTTTAAAGCTTGGATAAAGAAAGGGGGATTGTTCCCCCTTTCTTTATTTGTGATCTTTTCAGTTTTGCTATTTTCGTTTAAAGATACACAAGGCGATCGACGGATCTCAAAAAGAGTTCACCCACTCCCACCAGCTCACCTCAAGCAATACTCCTTTGGCTATGCGGAGCTCATCGCAGATCTTCTTTGGTTGAGGTATTTGCAGGATTTGGAGTACTGCGCTCCCAAGGAATGGGCCAGTCAAATGGAAGGGAAAGCTTGCAGCAAGGGTTGGGGCTATCAGATGCTTTCCTCCATTCACGAACTGGCGCCCAAATTTAGAATTCCGATGGCCGTGGGACCCATGAACCTCTCTGTTCTTCAGGATGACTTTGACGGAGCTGGAGACCTTTTCGTGCTCGCGGCAAAGGCCTTTCCGGAGGATTGGGCCATTTTGTACCGAGCGGCCTACCATTTTCTCTACGAGGGGGAGGACACAGGAAAGGCTGCCTATTATGCCCTCGAAGCCTCGAAATATGGGGGGCCCTGGTGGCTCAAGTCTCTGGCCTCTAAACTCTATCAAAAGGAGGGGCAAGCCGAATTGGCCCTCAACATCCTTCAGGACTATCGTGAGACCCTTCCAGAGGGTGAATTGCGTAAAAAAGTGGATGTTCGAATAAATTCAATAAGATCGACCCTGAAACCTTGACCTTTAAGGCCTCCAAACCATATTGAAGGTCATGCCACGTGATTATTATGAAGTTTTAGGTGTCGACCGGTCCGCCGACTCGATCACAATCAAAAAATCCTACCGAAAACTCGCCATGAAGTTTCACCCGGACCAGAACCCAGGGGATCGCGAGGCCGAGGAGAAGTTTAAAGAGGCGGCCCAGGCCTACGAAGTCCTCAGCAACGATGAAAAACGGGCGAAATATGACCAATATGGACACGCGGCCTTTCAAGGCGGCCGAGGTGGTGGGGGCGCTGGCTTCCATGACATGTCCGATATTTTTGAGCAGTTTGGAGACATTTTTGGCGACTTCTTTGGTGGCGGAGGCGGCACCTCCCGGTCTCGCGGGCGGTCCACCGGGCCTCGAAGAGGTTCGGATTTGCGTTATGTTTTAGAGATCAAGCTTGAAGACGTGGTTGAGGGAGATAAGAAGCCCATCGAATTTCGTTGTGAAGACAACTGTGAATCCTGCAATGGTTCTGGGGCTAAAAAGGACTCTGGGGTGAAGACCTGCGGAACCTGTGGCGGGCGTGGCCAAGTGATTCGCCAGCAGGGATTTTTCTCTATGGCCACAACTTGCCCCACTTGCAGTGGCCAAGGCCAGGTGATTGAAGATCCTTGTGATGAGTGTCATGGGCAGGGCCGTGTTGAAAAGAAACGAAAAATTTTGGTTAATGTTCCCGCAGGTGTGGACACGGGGACTCAGCTTCGCCTCTCGGGTGAAGGAGAGGGTGGCTATCGTGGTGGGCCTGCCGGAGATCTCTTTGTTGAGCTTCGTGTAAAACCACACAAGCAGTTTGAGCGAGAGGGTCCGAATTTATTTAGTCAAATCGAGGTGCCTTATCTGAAGGCTCTTCTTGGTGGCCCTTTAGAAGTGAAGACCATTCGCGGGAAAACCAAAATTGAAATTCCACCAGGGACTCAGCCCTACGATGAGATCAGGGTCGTTAAAGAGGGCCTCCCATCTTTGCGAGGCTCACGGGTGGGAGATTTGCTTCTCAGGGCGAAAGTGGTGTTTCCAAAAAAATTAAAAAAAGAAGAAGAGAAGCTCCTTCGAAAGATCGCAGAAAGCACTGGAGAAGAGGTTTCTGAGTCCAAGTCAGGTCTTTTTGGCTTCTGACCTTGACGTTTTTTCGAGCGGTCTCAAATTTGAGTGTGTGAATAAGATTTAAAAATTTTGAAAAAGAGCGAAAGGGGACTTCAATGTCTAAGATAATAGGAATCGATTTAGGAACCACCAACTCCGTTGTTGCTGTGATGGAAGGTGGAGAAGCAAAAGTTTTAGTGAATGAAGAAGGCGCGCGAACCACTCCGTCTGTTGTGGCTTATACAAAAGATGGCGACAAGCTGGTTGGACAAGTGGCCAAACGTCAGGCCGTTACAAATCCAGAAAATACAATTTTCTCTGCAAAGAGATTTATCGGTCGTCGTTATGACGAAGTAAAAAGTGAACTGGAATACATTCCCTTCAAAGTTGTTTCTAAAACGGCAAATGACTGTGCTTTTGAAGTTCGCGGAAAGACCGTCACTCCGGAAGAGATCTCGGCGGGGATTTTAGGAAAACTTAAGAAAGTGGCTGAAGACTACTTGGGCTCCGAAGTGAAGGAAGCGGTCATCACCGTTCCCGCTTACTTCAACGATGCTCAAAGACAAGCCACAAAGGATGCTGGAAAGATTGCCGGCTTGGATGTGAAGCGAATCATCAACGAGCCGACGGCGGCAGCGCTCGCTTACGGACTTGATAAAAAATCTGATCAAAAAATTGTGATTTACGATTTCGGTGGAGGAACCTTTGACGTTTCCATCCTGGAAGTGGGCGACAATGTGGTGGAAGTAAAGTCCACCAACGGTGACACTCACCTTGGAGGAGACAACTTTGACTCAGCCATTTTGGTCTGGATGATTGATGAGTTTAAGAAAGATCAGGGCATTGATTTGAAGGGCGACAAGATGGCTCTTCAAAGACTTAAAGAAGCTGCTGAAAAAGCAAAGATTGAGCTCAGCTCCTCTCAAGAGACAGAAATCAATCTTCCCTTCATCACCGCAGATCAGTCTGGGCCGAAGCATTTGGCTCTTAAATTGACTCGATCAAAGTTCAATCAGCTCACTGAAGATCTTGTAAAGCGCTCCATGGAGCCTTGTAAAAAAGCATTGGCGGATGCCGGGCTAAAATCAAGTGACATCGATGAGATCGTTTTGGTCGGTGGATCCACTCGAATCCCAGCCATCCAAGCCGCAGTGAAAGAATTTTTTGGAAAAGAGCCCAACCGTTCAGTGAACCCAGATGAAGTGGTGGCTATCGGTGCGGCGATTCAAGGTGGTGTTTTAGCTGGAGATGTGAAAGATGTTCTTCTCCTTGACGTCACGCCTCTCTCTCTTGGAATTGAAACTCTTGGTGGAGTGATGACCAAGTTGATCGATCGAAACACGACGATCCCAACGAAGAAGTCTCAGGTGTTCTCAACGGCTGCAGACAATCAGTCTTCGGTGGATGTTCATGTTCTTCAAGGGGAGCGCGAGCTGGCCTCTGGGAACAAGTCTTTAGGACGATTTGAATTGGTCGGAATTCCACCAGCACCTCGAGGAGTGCCTCAGATTGAAGTGATCTTCGATATTGACGCTAACGGAATTTTGAATGTGACAGCGAAAGACACAGGTTCTGGAAAAGAGCAGGCCATCAAGATCACTGCGAAGAGCGGACTCAACGAAGAAGAGATTGAGCGCATGGTGAAGGATGCGGAACTTCATGCCGATGAAGATAAGGCAAAGAAGGAAGCGATCACTCAGAGAAATAACTTGGACAGCTTGGTTTACCAAACAGAGAAGTTGGTTTCTGAGAGCAAGGATAAGTTTTCTGAAGATGAGCTCAAGCCATTGAATGAGTCCATTGCCAGCGCGAAAAAGGTTTTAGAAAATCAAGACGCGAAAGCGGATGTTTTAAAGAAGGCCTTAGATGAATTGACTCAAGCCAGCCACACCTTCAGCTCGAAGCTCTATGAGAAGCAAAAAGCTTCTGGGGATGGGGCAGGATCAGAGGGAGCTTCTGCTTCTTCTGAGGAGCCTAAGGCTTCTGGTAGCGATGATGTGATCGATGCCGACTATAAGGATGTGGATTAGATCTTTGAGTGAAGACTAAAATTTATATCAAGCGATTCGTCACTTGAATGAAAAACGGGCCCCAAAGAGGCCCGTTTTTTTTGTAGAGCTCATAAGGAGATCGTTTCCCTTTTCAAGGGACCGACCTTGCTGGTGCGATTTGAATCAAGTCAGGGTCATTCCAGTAAAAGTCGACGGTCCCGTCAGGGGCCTTGTGGGGCAGATCTTTATTTTCATTAAAAATTCTATACATGCTTCCATCACGTCGAAAGGCTAAAGTTGAACCTCTTTGGCCGCCCCAACAGATGACATCTTCATCGTAAGTGTTTGCGCAATAGGAGACGATGTGACCATTGTTTGTAGAGTTGTACTCATCGACCAAGATCTCCCAAGCCTTTGCTTTGGCCCTTCCGCTCCAGTCAGATCTTTCAACTAAAAATTCGATGATGGCCCCCACAGCCCGTCCGGTATGAGTTTCCTTGCCAGCGAGCTGGCGTTTAAGAGCTTTAAAAGCTTGGTCCTCACTGGAGTCATTGGTAAGGGCTTGGCTGCAGTCTGATGGATTTTCTGGAAGGGAGTTCATCAGTGATGGACCCGAATGATATCCATTTGCGAATGCGCTCGAGCTTATGACCAAAGGAATCGCAAAAATGATAATGATAAAGTAAGGGAAGGGTCTTTTTAATTTCTTCATAAAATCTAGTTTGGTTTGGGTCCCTTAGAAGGGTGTCATTGGAACCTTAAAGTAGATCTTTCCATCTGCTAGAGACCTTTAAAATCTTTTAAAGACCTACTCGGCAATTTTTAAAATTTCTCTGTCCGGGTCGGCTCTTGTACATGGCCGAAATCATTCGATGAGATGGGTAGTGGGACACAGAGAAGCGAACGCGGTCAGAATCTGGTCCCCAATAAACGAAGTGGGTGTCGTTGGTGCTGTATTCAACCGGATGAAGTTCCATTCGATCTCTTCGAGATTCATTGTCCACACCCACCGCAACAATTCGATCTCCTTGGATTTTTTCTAAAATGACGCAGTTTTCTTTGTATTGATTTGTTCCGTAGTAGGCTTTCATTTGGCCAGCATGAGCCATGGTTGAACCCAGGAAAGCCATCGCCACAATCAACTTTTTCATTTAGACCTCTCTCATTCAGAAGTTGTTCCCTCATTCATCAGGGTGGAACTTGAGCAAGTCCTATGCCCAATCTAAACGGGGTGAGGAGCGAGAAGCTCAACATGAAAAGTTTAAAGTGACAAATTTTGTCCAAGTCCTCTTTTCTTCAAGCAAAAAGGGGCCTTAAGAGGGCCTTCTCTTTGACCAGGTCGGCTTTTAGAGAGTTGATGGTGGCTTATCGTTTGCACCTCTTTCATGGAACAATATAGAAGTTTATGACTTAAATTTGAGCTTAAAGCGAGGGAAGTGAACCATGAACAATCAAAATAGAAGAAATCTTCTTATTTTAGTCTTTGGCTTTGTTTTCACACTTTTTTCCAATTCAGGTTTTTCAGAGAATCTAAGCTCTCTTCAATTTGGAGATGAGGTCGTCTTGACGAAGACGATGGACCTAATTCGTGTGGACTCCGGTCATCCCCCAAAACTTGTTAAGTTTATGGAAGGGGCCATCCTTACTTTTGAGGGTCTTTACAAAGTGAGTGAGGCTGTTGAATCTGGTGGTCCAAATGTGAGAAATATTGGGTACGATATCTATGTTAAATACGAAGGGTCTCGCTTTCGGATCCGAAATGCTGAGCCCTATTTATTTTCCACCGCACGTCTTCCTGTGGATGAAATGGATAAAGCTTATTCTGAAATGCTCAGCTTTGATGGCATTCAGAGTATAGAAAGGTAGATTTCATCTCTTTTTTAAGGTCTCGAAGCCGTATTGATCGGGTTTCGCAAAATGAGACTTTGGGTATCAATAAGTTTTTCAGTTTTTTTAAACTTCTCTCAATGTTCAAAATATTGAAAATCTTCTGAACACTGAATCAGATCACTTCGATGCACTCTCGTGTTTTTTCTTCTTAATATCTTCGAATCCTGAAAAGATCTGTGTTATGCGCCGCAATAAGAAGTTGTCGGCGACGAACATGGAGAAGCCTTTTATGGATAAAAAAATTCTCAAACTGATTTTCGGTGGGATCACTCTTATTTCTATTACGGCCTGTCAAAAAGGAGCTTCATCAGATGAAGATTTAAAAGAAGCGATTTCACTGAACCTTTGTCAGTCCAAAGCCACTTCTGTGGGTGAAGATGGAGCTTCTATTTTGTCGGAAGCGGGTGCGGAGCCGAAGCAGATTGTTAGTTACAGTCTGGATGCAGAGGGGATCGACTGCTCCACAAATCAATCGGTTTCTTGGAAAGCCCTCGGCTCCTCAAGCCTTCAGCCAATGAATGAAAGCGGCACCGAAGTCATTTCTAGTTATAAAAAAGCAGGCACCTACGTTATGACGGCCCAAATTCAAACCGAGGGATCCACAGAGGTTGTTGAGGTTTCTCAAAAAACCGTGATCGCAAATGGTTTGGCTTTGACGGGACCCGATGTGAGCACAGTGAACACACCTAACAGTTTTTCTTTGGTGAATGTTCTTGGATCTGGTGCGGAGTCGGCCACTTGGGATTTTGGAGACGGCTCAGCAACAGAGTCAGGGCTAGGTCCTATCTCTCACACTTATCTATCCGCAGGCACTTACACAGTGACCAGCCAAGTCCTTTTAGGGAATGGAGATTCGATTTCTCTTTCTACAGTGATTCAAGTTTTAGATGAGACGGGTGGCAACAGCTGCTTGGCCTCTTTGGCCATCTCGGGTCCGTCGGAAGGAGTCGTCGGTGTTCCAGTGCCCCTTTCAACTTACATTCCGGCTTGTCTGACTTTGGACATTGGCTCCATCTATTGGGAGTTTGGAGACCAAGGCTCTCCTTCGTTCAATCAAAATGTGGAGCACACCTACACCTCAGCCGGATCTTACCTGATTGTAGTGACTCTTTACCGCGTTGGCGAATCCGCTCCTTTTGTGACCCTCACTCATTCCATTACGATCACCGAAGCGACGGGTGAAGAAGAAGAGGAGGAAGGAACAAGTCCTCATCTCTGTCCCGTAGAAGGAGAGCTTCGCCAAGTGCTTGGAGGGATTTACTCCGAAGAGAACTCTTGTGGGGTGAACGGAAAGCGAGTGAATTCGTTTCGAGACAAAATCACCGAGAGATGTCAGCTGGTCGGTGAAATTCGGGAGTGGGTGGAGGTCTCTAAATCCCCAGAACTCACAAATGAAGGAGTTTGCCAAGATCAGTCCTGTTTGGTGGATGCTGCGGATATAGATCAGGCAAATCCTCTTCAGCTGGGCCTTCAAATGATTCAAGGTAAATATTATTTGGCTCATGGATCGACTCTCACTTACTACTTAACCTCGTCTCCATCGAGCACCTGCTCCTCTGTTTCTCGATTGAAAACATGTAACAATGGAAGTCTGAGTGGAGATGAAAGTGCAAACCATTTGATCTGTCGGAACGGCTGTGGAGATTTTGGAGTTCATGGGGACAAGAAGTCAGGCGTTGAAACCGGATCTGAAACAGCACCAGTCACTTGTGCTTTCGGTGAACCTGGGGTGAACGATCTCTTTCAATTGGTCTCCGACCAGCAATGTGTTGATGGACAAGTCATCTCCTCCAACTCAAGGCGGGGAGAACTCAAAGTGAAAGGGATGTGTCCCACATATTCTTGGGCTCCCACTGAAAGTTACACCTCTTGCACAGAAGCTTGTGGAGGAACTCAGTCTTTAATCCATCAGTGTAAAAGCGCTTCTGGAGAGTCGGTGCCAAATGAGAGATGCTCTGGCGAAGCTCCCATTGTGACTCGTGTTTGTGATGGAGACCCGGCTTCTGTGGCCTATCAAAAGATAGACACCACTCTTGAGGAGGGTGGCGCCAGCAAAATGTGTCCTCGAAATGAAATCGGTGTGATCATTTCGCAACGGGAAGTTTTTAAAACCAAGAAATATGAATGCATCAATCATGAGGTGGCGCTGGCCTCCGAGGAAACCAGCTATGGTGCATGGAAGACAGTGGAGCATTGCAAGCAGTTTGTCGCTTACAGGTGTTCGGGAGATTCTCTTAGCAGATCGGCAGCTTTAGGCCGCTACAAATGGATGCGTAAATGTCAGTCTCAGGTTCCTGCAATTGATGAGTTCTTAACGGAATTTTCTGACTTCACGACGACGGTCAGTGGGGGGGCTGAAACTTTAACCTACAATAGCAAGCAACTTTATCCCACCTTTGCCAGGTACATGGCTGGCCGGGATCCTCAGTGGAAGGCTCCGACCAGTGAAAGCTCTTCGTGCGCTGTTCCGAGCAACATCTACGTTGCGGCCGTTTGTACCGCGTCTTGCGCCACTCCGGAGCAACAAATTTTGACGGCCCCTTTTGAGGACGTGAAAGAGATGGCTTACAAAGCTTTTATTGAGAATTGGATGGAAGAGGTTCAGTTCGTTGCGACAATGAAAGATCAAGACTCTCTTTCAAGCTCAAAGATGACATTGACGGCAGTGAATCAATGGGTGACCGAACTTTATGACACGGAAAACGATATTCTCACCTTTAGAACTCAGTCAGGCGGAAGCTTAAGAGTGACGACCAATCATCCGGTCCTCTCCGAAGAGGGCTCTATGTGGTTGGCTTCAGAGTTTAAAGTCGGAGATTCTTTGGTGATGCAAGGCGGACTTTTAGATTCCATCGTTTCTATCGAGCCCTCGGTTCACTTTGGAAAGGTCTATAATCTCTTTGTTGAGTCGTCAGATCCCAAAGCCAATGTGGTCTCAACAAATGGGTACCTCAATGGAACGGCCTTCTTCCAGAATGAGGGAGCTGATCTTTTGAATCATGAAGTGTTGAGGAATCAACTTATCCATGGAGTGTTTGAAGAGTGAAAATGAATAGGCGTCAGATTTGTTTTAAGAGCTTCGGATTCTTGGTGGCAGCGATAGCTTTAAGCTTTGCAATTAAAATGATCGGCTCCTCATCGGAAGAGGGGCTAGGGGGAGATGCCGCATCGATGATCGAGGAGTCCTCATCGCATCAGCCTCAGGTTTTGATGACTCCTGCTGTCCTCGAAGAATTAGAGGAAATTGATTCTAAGGTGGCTCTCTTCGATCAACGAGACAAGCCGGAGTTCGGCAACGAAGAGAAACTCAATCACCTTTCTAAATTGGCACAAAAGATTTATCGATCAGAGACTGATCAACAGAAGATGAAGGAAGCCCTTTCAGATGTGAACTTTCTCTCTGAACTGGGAGTGCATTTGGTCCGTCCGGCAAAAAGTCTCGATGAGAGGAAGCTTCAAAATGTGTCTTTAAAGCTTCTTCTCCAAGCCGAGCGGAAGTTGGCTCTGCAGGTGGTTGAAAAAGTGGTGAGTAATAAAAGCGTAGAAGACAACGAAGTGCCCCTGGAAGATCGAAAAGAGCTTGCTGGGATAAAGGGGGAGCTCATCTACGAATGGACTTCTGCCTATCCAGAGGATTCAGTGATCTTGACTGGTTGGCTCCCAGGCCCGGTCAGTCAAAAGATCTGGACGCGCGTACAACGCCTCCAATCCTCAAATCTCGCCCTCTCCAATTAGTTTCCCTTCTTCGAACAGGTGCCTACTACTTTTCCGCGACTCTTTGGGTCGCAGAAAAGTAGTAGGCACCTATTTGGATCTTACGCTCCTTCCTATAGGCTGCGCTTCTTCGAAAAAAAGAGGGTGCGCGCGTTTTTTCTAAGGCGCTATCAGCTCGCTGAAAGGTCGCAGACCGGTCCTGAGGAGTAAACTTTTTTTCATTTCAGAAATTTTTGTTTTGAGTCAAGGTGTCACCGCTCAATGCCCTGCAGTTGATCCTAACTTGCCTTTCTCTCTTCCGAGCTATATGAACGCAGCTTCAACGCTTAAAAAAGGGGAGTTTATGAAAACCATATTGATTTGGGCCTCATTGTTTTTGATGGCAGACGCTTATGGAATCGATTTGAATGAGTACAAGAATTTTAGTTGTCGGGTGTCCACCTCGAATGGAACTGAAGTTCTAAGTGGTGCTTATGAATATGAGTGGGACGCCGATGACAATCCGGCGAATTATCGAGTTGGATTTGACGAGAAGAAGTTAAAAGAT
>Ga0100403_1001167_pt1 | contig 24252 bp, 15 predicted proteins | sample CryGeymet201501t_FD_83663 | JGI IMG/M metagenome (GOLD analysis project Ga0100403, IMG submission 83663) | Groundwater microbial communities from Crystal Geyser aquifers in Utah, USA - Crystal Geyser metaG 2015-01t | ecosystem: Environmental > Aquatic > Deep subsurface > Groundwater | place... | reverse complement strand
ATCATCATTGGGTTATCTTTCAAAAATAGCTTTGCATTTTCTCTTCCAACAGCAAGACGTTCACCATCAAATTTATAACTATTTCCGCTTTTATCAATAACCTTGTAATCAATTCCTACATCAAGTAAATCACCAGAGATAGAAATTCCTTCATTGTACATAATATCAAACTGGGTTGTCCTAAATGGTGCAGCAACTTTGTTCTTCACTACTTTTACTTTTACGCGATTTCCAATTACTTTATCACCTTGTTTGATTTGTGCTGCACGACGAATTTCAAGTCGAACAGAACTATAAAATTTCAAGGCATTTCCTCCAGTTGTTGTTTCTGGATTTCCAAAAAAGACACCAATTTTATGACGAATTTGATTAACAAAAATAACGATAGTATTACTTTTACTCACAATCCCCGTCAGTTTTCGTAGTGCTTGACTCATCAGTCGTGCTTGAAGTCCCATATGTTTGTCTCCCATCTCTCCTTCAATTTCTGCCTTTGGTACAAGCGCCGCAACAGAATCGATAACAACAACATCAACCGCATTTGAGCGTACAAGTGTTTCAAGAATTTCCAACGCTTGTTCTCCAGTGTCTGGTTGAGAAATTAACATGTTATCAACATCCACCCCAATTTTTCGTGCATAATCTGGATCAAGTGCATGTTCTGCATCTACAAATGCCGCGATTCCACCTTTCTTTTGTACTTCTGCAATAATATGTTGACACAAGGTTGTTTTTCCACTTGATTCAGGACCAAAAATTTCAATAATTCTTCCGCGAGGAACCCCTTTTACTCCAAGTGCAATATCAAGAGAAATAGATCCTGTCGATACTGTATCAACTGACACAGAACGGGTTTCCCCAAATTTCATGATAGCGCCATCACCGTATTTTTGTTTAATTTGAGCAATTGCCGTCTCTGCTGCCTTAAATTTTCCTTGCTGTTCATCAGTAAGTTTCTTTTTTGCCATACATCTATGATAGGTTAATACATTTATAAATATTCTCTCCCAAAAAGCTATACCTGCATATCCAACTAACCCCACTTCCTACCCATAATAATAGACATACGAAGGCAAAGAAGGATTAAAAAATCTCCTAAAAAAAAGAAGGAGACAGGACAATAGAAGGGAAACGTTGCAAGAGAAAAAAACTTCAAACAAGAAGAAATTTCAGTGTATACACCAGTAGAATACCCACTTTAGACACACGTGTCAAACAATTATTTTACCAAAGAAAATTGTTCGTTTGATTGGACAATAACATGGCGAGTGTCAGTCGTAATCCGCCCATGTTTTTTCTTCGCTTCAATCAAAAGGGTGTTAACACCAGTGGAAACTGGGACCGTTTCTCTAAACTGTCCATCTTCCTTATGTTGTATATCAATACCATTAATAAACAGTTCCGCTTCTTTTTCCACACGTCCTTGAATAAGCACCGAATTACCTTCGGTCACAAATCCATCTTCAGGAGTATAGACCGTGAGCATAGGTGGTTCCAAAATATGACGAACCTGTAAAAAAAGATATCCAACAATTGCTCCTGCAAAAATAAGGATCACTGTAATTCGGAGTAATGAAGGAAGTTTTGAAAAAAAATGATGCAATGTGGTGGGTTGAGAGTACAGCAAGGTTTTTGAAGGGGATGGTATTGTGGCAGAAATAGGAGACTCTTCCTCAATATACTGAGAAAGAAATGGCTCTGGGTCCAAATCAAGTGCCTTTGCATAAGAACAAATAAAATGTTTCTTATAAATAGTGGCAAAAGGCAATTCATCAAATTTACATGCTTCAATAGCTACCAGATGTTTTTTACTAATTTTTGTTCGTCGAGATAATTCTATGAGGGTAACACCCCGAAATTCCCTCGCATCTTTCAATCGAGCACATACACGACCAGGAAAATCAAGTTGTTTTTGTGAAAAGGATGTTTCCATACCTCCTACGAAAAGCTAGTAATAAAATGCACCAGTGGCTTCATCTTCAGATAATTTTTCTTCCTCTTCCTCCTCCTCAAATTCATCAGATAAATGTTCTGTTTCTTCCTCATCACTATTTTCTTCTTCTTCTTCTTCTTTGTCATCAGTAAGATCTGCTTCTTCTTCAGATAGTTCATCATCATTTTCTTCCTCATCACCACCTTCATCATATTCGTCCTCTTGATCTTCGTCAAACAATTTTTCCATTTCTTCTTCAGGTTCTTCCTCTTGTGTAAATACATTATGTACAGAACCTTCATGAATAGCCGCGGCTTCTTGAGTAAGTTCTTCTTGCGTAATAAGAATCTCTCGAGCTTTTGATCCATTTGACGGACCAATAATACCTGCCGTTTCTAACTCATCAAGAATTCTTGCTGCGCGGGCATAGCCAATTTTTAATTTTCGTTGCAAAAATGATGCGCTTGCTTTAGAGGTTTCTACCACGAGTTGTTTTGCTTCTGAAAATAACGCATCATTGTCATCATCTCCGTGACCACCAAATACACCGCCATTACCTTTTTCACCAGAGAAAAGATCAACATCATATGCGTCCCGTACTCCGTGCTTCAGATAAGACACAACAGACTTCACTTCTTTTTCAGAAATAAATGCCCCTTGGATACGTACTGGTTTAGAAAGTGATGCCGTAAGATGAAGCATGTCTCCTCGACCAAGTAATTTTTCTGCTCCACCAGTATCAAGTACGGTTCTTGAATCAGTAAAAGATGCGACTGAAAAAGAAATACGACCGGGAATATTTGCTTTCATCAAACCAGTAATAACATCAACACTCGGACGTTGCGTTGCTACGACAAGGTGAATTCCCACTGCACGAGCAAGTTGTGCAATGCGGATAATTCCTCCTTCAACTTCATTTGCGGCTGTGGCCATCAGATCAGCAAGTTCATCAATAAAGAAAACAATATACGGGAGCTTATCATTACTATACGTTTCATTGTATGAGGTAATATCTCGGCAACCAACTTTGGAAAGTAATTCAAACCGTCGATCCATTTCGCCAATGGTCCAGTTGAGTGCATGAACTGTTTTCTTTGTATTTGTAATAACAGGGGCAAGTAAATGCGGAATACCATTATAAAGAGACAGCTCAACACGTTTTGGATCAACCATAATCATACGAAGTGTTTCCGCCGTATTTTGGTAAATTAAACTCAAAATGATGGTATGCATACACACCGTTTTTCCAGAGCCTGTTGCACCAGCAATAAGCAAATGAGGCATTTGTGGCAGATCTACAAACCACACTTTTCCAGCAACATCTTTTCCAAGTGCAATCATCATGTCGTGTTTTCTGCGTAAATAATCCGTACTTTCAAACATTTCACGCATAGACACAATGGCAGTTTTTTCATTGGGCACTTCGATACCAACTAATGATTGTCCTGGAATAGGTGCTTCTATCCGGATTGGATGAGCCGCAAGTGCCAAGGATAAATCATTTGCAAGAGAAGTAATACGGGAAACTTTTACTCCCTTAGCAGGCTTCATAGAATATTGAGTCACTGTTGGGCCAACACGAACTTCCCCCATATCAACTTCAATACGGAATTCAGATAAGGTATCATGGATAATCTTTTGGTTTGATTTGATATCACCACTAGTTGGTTTGCTTTTCTTCGTAGAAAAAAGGTCAAGTTTTGGCAATGGTTTAATAACAGGTCTCCGTGCCCACACGGCATCTTGTGCCGTCATGGTCGCTGCGGCAGGGACAGGAAGTTTTTTTACTAATGGCATTGACGTAGGTTCCTCTTCGTCCTCTTCCTCTTCATCATCGGGAGTAACAGGTGTTTTGGTAAATTGGTAGTCATCTTCTTCCTCTTCAGATTCTTCAAACTCATCCTCTTCAAATTCTTCGTCCTCCTCCTCATCTTCTTCGGGAGTTTCTTGGGTTTCTTTATAGACTTGTTGTTTTTCACGTGGTGTATTCATACGTGCCATTGATTGATCATAAAATTCATTAATATAGGTGATCAATCGATGAAACAAAAGAAGAGACGCAACAAGAAGTAATCCAATAAGGATAACAATACTGCCAATCGTTCCCACATACGTTTTTAATATCCATGCCGGCATACCAAACACTCCTCCACCATGTCCTTCAAGCGCTTGGCGCCACATATCAGCAGCCGGAAAACGAAGATGAATAAGACTAGAAAAAGAAAGATAAAATAAAATAGCACCAAACACATGTGTTGGTTTATAATCATAATCATCCTGTTTCAAAATAAACCCAGCGAGGATAAGAAGCAGGAGTGGAGTAACATACCGAATAACACCAAACAAAAAGCTTAATATCCATTCGTCAATAATGACTCCAAGGGTTCCCGCTTTTCCAAAAAATGATAGCGTAATAAGGATCGACGCAATCAAAAGAATCACGGCAAAAATACCGCGGGTGATAGTTGGATCAAAATGAGATTCAGGCTGACGTTTTTTACGTCGAGAAGATGTTCGTGACATACTAGTACACTATATTATATCACGATTATATAAGAAGAAAAAGAAATACTATATAAATTCCATGTAGAGGAAATTAGTAAACGTGAAGAATAAAAAAACAACCGCAAAAATGGTACGATTATTTTTATAACCTGTTATGAAATGTCATGTACTTATACCTGTGAAAAATCTCCATGTACTGTATGTTGTTGCATGAGTAATACTCAGGCGAAGGGTATCCTCGACCAAGCGATGATCTCGCCAGGAGGATAACCAACATTCGCCGGCTTTCACTCAGCGGAGCATACCATAAGCTTTTTCACAGGGAAAAATAACTGAAGATATATAGTAAAAATAAAAAGAAAAAGAGAAAACGTCAAATGGCGACGACTAAAAGGTTTTGTATTAAACAAAATGGATAATTTAATGAAAAAATAAGTCTGTACAGAAAAAAATGAAAATAGCTATAAACAAAGGCAAAAAGTGTGGATAAGCAAAAACAGAAAAAAATGAAAAGCGAAGATTATTGGCTATACAAAGCAAAAAAAATGTCAATTGGTTGACAAACAATACCGTTATCTATCTATTTGACATTTTCTTATATATTGTATATAATCACCTCGTTATAAAAATCTGATTCCATTCATTTTTTGCCCTAAACAAGCAAAAATCTGAGCTCGTCTACGATTGATTCGGCAACATGTCTATACGGAGTTTACTTATCCAAGAGTAAACAATAACATCGCGAGCGCAGTTCTCGGGTACAAGAGCATGCGCACCATGATGTCATACAACCACCTATAATAATAAAAAACGGCACACCATTGCCGAGTTTTTTGTGTCTACATATATGTCATGAATAGTGATCAATGTCATACATGTATACATACATAATATATTAATTGTCTTATATAGAGATATGCCTATTTACAAGAGACAGGACCAAGACAAGGTTGACCCAAAGCGAAAGTTTTTCACGTCGTTGCGGGAAAATCAACCGGCAAATGATCTCATTGAAGTACAAAAGACTTCATATGAGTGGTTTTTTATGCAGGGGATCAAAGAACTTTTTGACGAGATCTCCCCAATCACCGACTTTACCGGTCGTGATTTAGAGGTATATTTTGAAGATTATTTTATAGACTCACCAAAATTCGATGAAGTAGTTTGTCGAGAAAAAAATATTTCATACGAAGCGCCACTTCGGGCAAAAGTAAAACTATTCAATAAACGAACAGAAAAAGCGGAATATCAAGAAATTTACCTTGGTGATATTCCACTTATGACCCCACGTGGAACATTTATTGTAAACGGGATTGAGCGGGTGGTCGTCTCACAACTTATTCGAAGTCCAGGTGCGTTTTTTACGGTAAATAATGAACGAGGAAGAAACTATTACGGTGGAAAAATCATTCCAAATCGTGGAGCCTGGATTGAAATTGAAACAGATAAACGAAACGTTATTTGGGTAAAAGTTGACCGAAAACGAAAAGTTGCCGCAACATCACTCTTGCGTGCATTTGGATATGCCACCAACGAAGAAATTCTCAAAATTTTTGAAGACGTAAATACGCACTCAAGCATTGATTACATTGAAGAAACACTCAAAAAAGATGCTGCCACCAACGAAGATGAAGGACTTATCGAAGTATATAAAAGAATTAGACCAGGTGATCTTGCTACGGCAGACAATGCAAAAAGCTTGATTCATTCCATGTTTACCAACTTTGATCGGTATGATCTTGGACGTGTTGGTGTGTATAAATTCAACACCAAATTTTCTCTTGGGCTAAAAAACGAAGAACTTGATCAAAAAGAAAACAGAATTCTCTCACCAGAAAAAATTGTGCTTGTACTCAAAGAAGTGGTACGACTCAATGTGACACAAGATGAACCAGATGACATCGATCACTTGGGAAATCGTCGTGTTCGTGCTGTTGGGGAATTAGTACAAAATAGATTCCGTGTAGGACTTGCACGAATGGAACGGATTATCAAAGATAGAATGAGTACTTACGAACTCGAAAATCTTAATCCAAATAAACTCATCAATGCACGACCAGTAATCAGCGCGATTCGTGAATTTTTCATGAGCTCTCAGCTCTCACAATTCATGGATCAAATTAACCCACTGGCAGAGCTTGAACACAAACGAAGAATTAGTGCACTTGGACCAGGAGGACTTTCTCGAGATCGTGCAGGATTTGAAGTTCGTGACGTACACACCACTCACTACGGTCGTATTTGTCCAATTGCAACACCAGAAGGACCAAATATTGGACTCGTAGGACATCTTGCCTCATACGCACGAGTAAACACCTTTGGATTTTTAGAAACGCCATACCGAAAAGTGATTCATGATGTGCCAAATGAAGCGCGATTTACCACAGGAGAAATTGCTCGTGAAGAGATAAAAGGAATTGTAAAAGAAGAAGAAAAAATCACTGACGATATTGCAAAAAAATTAGAAAAAGAAACAAGCATTACTACCATAAAAGTGAAACCACGGGTTACCAACGAAGTTGAATACATTAATTCATTTCAAGAAGAACGTGTCATCACTGCAAATGCAACAACACCAGTTGATGAATCTGGATTCATTCAAGTAGAACGTCTTCCTGCGCGTGTACACGGAAAACCAGGAAACGCATATTCCTATGAAGTGGACTACCTTGATATTGCTTCAAACCAAATTTTGAGTGTTGCCACCAGTCTTATCCCATTCCTCGAACATGACGATGCTACCCGTGCCCTTATGGGAACAAACATGCAACGGCAATCTGTTCCTTGTATTATGCCAGACCCACCAATAGTGGGAACAGGAATGGAAGAAATCGCTGCACGAAATAGTGGACACGTGATCCTTTCAGAAATGGACGGAACAGTAACAGGTGTAGACGGAAAACGAATTGAGATTACCAACAAAAAAGGTGAAACAAAAACATATCGATTAAATAAGTTTGTTCGATCAAATGCGTCAAGCTCAATTAACCAAAGACCATTGGTAACACTTGGACAAAAAGTGAAAAAAGGTGAAGCACTTTCAGACGGACCATCAATTAAAAATAGTGAACTCGCACTCGGACAAAACGTACTTGTTGCCTACATGGTGTGGGATGGATACAACTACGAAGATGCAATCATCATTTCAGAACGACTTGTTCAGTCAGATAAATATACGTCAGTTCACATTGAAGATTATGCCATCGATGTTCGTGAAACAAAACTTGGGCCAGAAGTAGTAACGTCAGATATCCCAAATGTAAGCGAAGAAAAACTTGGAAATCTTGACTCAGAAGGAGTCATTCGTGTTGGTGCGGAAGTTCAATCAGGAGATATCTTGGTTGGAAAAATTACTCCAAAAGGAGAAACAGAACTCTCACCAGAAGAACGTCTTCTTCGTGCGATCTTCGGAGAAAAAGCACGAGACGTTCGTGATTCTTCTCTCTATCTTGAACACGGTGAACATGGAAAAGTAACGGATGTAAAAGTATTCTCAGCAGAAGAAGGAGACAAACTAGAACCAGGAGTCATGCAAAAAGTACAAGTAACTGTTGCAGATCTTCGAAAAATTCAAGTCGGAGACAAAATGGCAGGAAGACATGGAAACAAAGGAGTTATCTCTCGAGTGGTTCCTGTAGAAGATATGCCATTCCTTGACGATGGAACACCAGTAGACATCATTCTTTCTCCACTTGGAGTAGTCTCTCGTATGAACCTTGGACAACTGCTTGAAACCCATCTTGGGCTTGCTGCAAACGCTTTGGGATATCGAGTTGCTACACCAGTATTGGATGGTATTGCTGAAGAACAAATTAAAAAAGAATTAGCAAAAGCCGGATTTACTACAGACGCACAGCTTCAGTTATACGATGGAAGAACGGGAGAACCATTCGATAATAAAACAACCGTGGGATACAACTACATGTTGAAGTTGAACCACATGATTGAAGATAAACTTCACCAACGGTCAATTGGGCCATACAGCCTTATTACACAACAGCCACTCGGTGGAAAAGCACAATTTGGTGGACAACGATTTGGAGAAATGGAAGTATGGGCCTTGCAAGCGTATGGTGCTGCTCACTGTTTGCAAGAAATGCTCACCATCAAATCAGATGATGTTCCTGGACGATCAAAAGCATACGAAGCGATTATTAAAGGAGAACCAATCACACGTATCAACATTCCAGAATCATTTAACGTCTTAACAAGAGAAATGAAAGGACTTGCACTAGACGTAGAACTTCTTAAGAAAGTCGATGGGGAGTATGTATCAGTTGATGAAGTACGAGCCCTTCGAAAAGAAAAACGAGACCAAGAATCAGGCGACTACTCATCAGAAGACAATCAATAATTTTTATTCACTAAATTGGTTAAAAATTATTTGCTTAACACTATATATATATGTCACGAGATACATTACATAGCATGGACTTCGATGCCTTACGACTAAAAGTCGCGTCACCAGAAATCATCAAAAAATGGTCACACGGAGAAGTAACACGGCCAGAAACTATTAACTACCGTACGCAAAAACCAGAAAAAGCAGGGCTCTTTGCTCAAGAAATTTTTGGTCCAGTAAAAGATTGGGAATGTGCGTGTGGAAAATATAAAAAAATTCGTTACAAAGGAATCGTCTGCGATAAATGTGGAACAGAGGTTACTCGAGCACTCATTCGTCGTGAACGCATGGGACACATCGAGCTGGCTGCTCCCGTTACCCATATTTGGTTCCTCCGATCAATTCCTTCAAAAATTGGATTGATCCTCGACATGTCACTGCAATCTATTGAAAAAGTGGTGTACTTTGCGTCATTCGTTATCATCCATGTAGATGAAGAAGAAAAAACGACAACGCATAACGAATTGAAACAAGAATACAAACAAAAGAAAAAACAAATTGAAAATCAATTCAAACAACAAACGCAAAACGCTCAAGATAAAAAGCAAGATCAGGATGTACTAGAAGCAGTCCAAAAAGAATACGATGAAAAAATGGAAGCATTAGAAGAAGATTTTTCTGCAGCCGAAGGAGAGTTAAAAGACATCTCTATGATGTCTGTTATTTCTGAAAATCGGTACCAAGAATTATCTTTGCGATACGGTCATTTGTTTACGGCATCAATTGGTGCGGAAGCAATTAAAACATTACTCAAAAAGCTCAATCTTGAAGAAACAGTAACCAATCTTGAATCGGTTATTGAAAAATCAAAAGGAGCAAAACGAGACCGAATTGTTCGTCGCGTAAAACTGCTTACTAGTTTGATAAAAAATGACATCAAACCAGAGTGGATGATTCTTTCCATGGTGCCAATTATTCCACCAGATTTGCGACCAATGGTTGCACTTGATGGTGGACGGTTTGCCACATCAGATTTAAATGATCTCTACCGACGAGTAATCAATAGAAATAATCGTCTTCGAAGATTGATTGACCTTTCTGCTCCAGAGGTTATTTGTCGAAATGAAAAACGCATGCTGCAAGAAGCCGTAGATGCTCTTATCGACAACAACGCGCGTTCATCAAAAACCGTTGCCGCATCTGGAAAGAAACGACAATTACGATCACTCGCAGACATCCTCAAAGGAAAGCAAGGACGATTCCGACAAAACTTGCTCGGAAAACGGGTGGACTACTCTGGTCGTTCTGTAATCGTTGTGGGACCAAAACTTGCCATCAACGAATGTGGACTTCCAAAGAAAATGGCGCTCGAACTCTTTAAGCCGTTTGTTATGTCTCAAATTATCAAACGTGGACTTGCGCACAACGTACGTTCTGCAGGAAGATTCATTGAATCAAACGCGCCAGAAGTATGGGACATTCTTGAAGAAGTAACCAGAAATACTCGCGTCATGTTGAATCGTGCCCCAACACTACACAGACTTGGTATCCAAGCATTCAAACCAAAACTTATTGAAGGAAAAGCAATTCAGCTTCATCCATTATCATGTTCAGGATTTAATGCTGACTTTGATGGAGACCAAATGGCAGTACACGTACCACTTACCGAGCAAGCAAAATGGGAAGCAGAACATCTTATTGGTGCAGAACGAAATTTGCTTAAACCAGCAACCGGGCGACCAGTAAAAACACCACAACAAGACATTGCACTTGGGGCATACTACATGACCAAGTATACAGAAGATGATAAAGAAGAAATAAAGAAATTTTTCTCAAATGTCACTGAAGCAAAAATGGCGTATAAGCTTCGACGTATTGGATTGAAAGAACGGATCAAAGTTCGATTTAGTGACCTTTCAAAATTTGAAGAAGGACAGGGGTCATTAGTTGAAACATCAATCGGACGAGTATTCTTCAATGAAATTTTGCCAAACGAACTTCCATACTATAACCAAACAATCACCAAAAAAGATTTGGGGAACATCATCCAAAAAATGATGGAAATTCTTGGAACAGAAAGTGCTGCTGCTGCGCTCGACCGTATGAAAAATCTTGGATTCAAATATGTTACTAAATCAGGATATTCTCTTGGTATTGACGACTTTGGACATATTGAACAAAAGAAAGAAATTGTTGAAGAAGCAGACAAGCAAGTGCAAATAGTAGAAGAACAATTCCAACAAGGATTCCTCACCAACTCTGAAAGACATACCAAAGTATTGGAAATATGGATGGAAGCAAAAGAAACCGTTCTTGCACACATGAAAAATGTACTTGATAAAGATGGATCAGTATTTGCCATGATCGACTCTGGAGCTCGTGGAAGTTACGCACAGCTCGGACAAGTTATTGGTATGAAAGGACTCGTTGCGTCACCAAGTGGAGACATCATCGAACTTCCAGTAAAAGGAAACTTTAAAGAAGGATTCGGCGTACTAGAATTCTTTATATCAAGTCACGGAACGCGAAAAGGACTTTCAGATACCGCGCTTCGTACAGCAAACGCAGGATACCTTACTCGTCGTCTCGTTGACGTTGCGCAAGATGTGGTAGTAACAGAAGAAGATTGTGGAGATAAAGATGGAGAAGTATTCACCCACGAAAATTCAAAAGAAGTAGGGCAAACACTTGCTGAACGAGTATGGGGACGATTCGTACTTGCCGACATCATCGATGGTGAAGGAAATGTACTCCTCAAAAAAGGCGAAGTTGTTGACGAACCAACACGACGAAGTATTGAAAACGCAAAAGGAATCAGAGAAATTCATGTACGCAGTGTTCTTCAATGTAAATTACCAAAAGGTATTTGTGTGAAATGTTACGGATATGATTTGTGTCATAATGATGTCGTGAAAAGAGGTGTCGCTGCTGGAATCATTGCCGCACAATCAATTGGTGAACCAGGAACACAGCTTACCATGAGAACCTTCCATCTTGGAGGAGTTGCTGGTGGTGGAGACATCACACAAGGGCTTCCACGAGTAGAAGAACTGTTTGAAGCCAGAAATCCAAAACGAAAAGCTATTCTTACAGAAGTAGAAGGAAAGATTGAAATAGAAGATGCTGATGGAAAAATCATCACTAGTCCAACGGGAAGAAAAATCTTCGAAGGACGAAGAGGACAAAAAATTGTCAAAGTTCATTTTGAAGGCGTCGATGAAATGGAAATAAAAACATTAAAATCAGACGACGTAAAAGTAGAAGAAGGTGAAGAAGTAAAAAAAGGACAAGTGATCGTGGTAAAAGGAAAATCAGGAGAAGAAATCAAAGCGCCATACGGTGGAGTAATCAAAAAAGATAGACGAAAACTTATCCTCAGCTACCAAGGAAAACATACAAAAGAATACATTGTACCAATTGGATTTAACTTGTATGTTGCAGAGGGAGACACCGTAGAAAAAGGACAAGCCCTTACCGAAGGAAGTATCAACCTACGAGAACTCTTTGAGCTCAAAGGAAGAGATGCTGTTCAACGCTACATTCTAAAAGAAATCCAAGCAATCTACGCTAGTCAAGGACAACGTCTCAACGATAAACACGTAGAAATTATCGTGAAGCAAATGTTTAGTCGTGACTACATTGAAGATCCAGGGCAAACAGATCTCCTTCCTGGAGAAACGGTAGAACGTTCACAACTCATGAAAGCAAACATGGCGGCAACTGCTGCCGGAGAAAAAGAAGCCATTGGAAGAGAAATATTCCTTGGAATCAGTAAGACTTCTTTGTCTACACAAAGTTTACTTTCTGCTGCGTCTTTCCAAGAAACAGCGCGTGTGCTCATTAATGCCGCAATTACTGGAAAGGTAGATTACCTCGAAGGACTCAAAGAAAACGTTATCATTGGACGACTTATCCCTGTTGGAACAGGATTTGACTTCGGTGAAGGTGAAGAATTTTCTCTATAAGAAAAGTTAGTAGTAACCCATATAAAAAACTCCCCATGAGGGGAGTTTTTTTGTAGATGCGTATATATTGTTATATGTTCTCTGATATTTGTTGTTCTATCATCACCAGAGTTGTCTTGTGTTGCTATGAAACAACATATTACTTAATAACAATCGAGTCAAAAAGATTGTGTAATTCAGCTTTTGTTTGAGTATCGTTCTCACCATAGTAAAGCCAAACATCATATTGAGTATCACCGGACTTCACAGTCAACGTTTCCTTTGGTACATAGCCATCGATGTTTTCTTGTGTTTCTGTGCCATCAAAGCCCCATGATCGATCGTGAAAGGTGCTCAACTGAAAAATTTCAGCCCGTTTGTTTCGTGCTTTTTCTATCGTCAAAACAGGAAATGGTGTTGTTGGTGGAACAATGGAATAGTCATCCCCTGGATACTTAAAAGAGTATGTCTCAGATGTATACTCTTTGATATTGGAGGTAATTGATGGTGGTTGTTGGTTTGTTGTGTCATCGGGTGCTGTTGTTTTAAATGATTGCCATAAATAGACGCCACCACCAACAATAATGGCGGTAATGATAACGGCAAGAACAATGGGTACTCTGTGAGATCGCATAGGCTTTTTAGAAAAAAGGGAATAAATATCCCATAGACAGTATTTCACAAAATATAAAGAGAAACAACATATGAAAGATATACATGACAAGCGAAAAGCGTGTAAAATCCTGGAGTATTGGCGGGGATTGCCCCAAGCGCCATCCTTTGCTATCCTACTACATACAAGCCTGTAACTAGTTACAGCGTATTGCTTACTATTTATTCTGCTTTATATTATGTCTGGACACAGCAAATGGAGTAAAATCCAACACAAAAAAGGAAAAATAGACAAAAAACGTGGGACCGCATTTACCAAACTCAGTAAAGCCATTACCGTCGCCGCCCAACAAGGAGGAGGGGATCCTGAAATGAACTTCTCCCTGCGTCTTGTTATTGAAAAAGCAAAAGCCGAAAACATGCCAAAAGACAACATCGAACGCGCCATAAAAAAAGGCACCGGTGATCTAAAAGACGGAGAAGTATATGAAGAAATCGTCTATGAAGGATTTGGCCCAAACGGCGTAGCCTTCATTATTGAAGCATTCACAGAAAATAAAAACCGTACGAGCGGAGAAATAAAACACACTTTCAGCAAAAACGGCGGCTCCTTGGGTAGCCCAGGAAGCGTCATGTGGCAATTCAAACAACTCGGCGCCATTCGTCTCTCCACAGAAACAAAACAAGCCATTCCTAATTGGGAAGACCTCGCTCTGAAACTTATGGACGCTGGTGTCGAAGATATCCGTGAATCAGAACACGGGATAGAAATCTACACCCCAAAAGAAGCATTTCAGACCACTCTCGAAACAATTACCAACGCACACATAGAACCCGATGATTCTGGACTTGAATGGATCGCCACCGAAGAAGTGGCCACTGAGCCGAACATCTCAGAAAAAATAGAAACGTTATTTGAAGCCCTCGATGAACTAGACGATGTAAACGCTGTATATACCAATGAACAGTAAACGCACAATTATCTTGGGTATAGATCCCGGATTTGGCAGAGTAGGATGGGGAGTCATCCATAGACAAGGAACAGTAAACATCCCTATTGCTTACGGTTGCATAGAAACAACAAAAACAACCCCATTCGTCGACAGGCTTGAACAAATAGAAACAGAACTCACTCACATCCTGATAGAATACCAGCCATCGGTTGTTGGCATAGAATCCTTATTTTTCACCAACAACATCACCACTGCCATAGATGTTAGCCACGCCCGCGGAGTCATTTTGCTCACATGTAAAAAACACAACGCACGATATATAGACATCACTCCCACTCAAGTAAAACAATGCATGACTGGGTATGGAAAAGCAGACAAAAAACAGATGCAAGACATGGTAAAGCGGGAATTACAGTTGGACAGTATCCCAAAACCAGACGACGCCGCTGACGCCCTTGCTATTGCAATTACCGCCGCTGCAATGCACAAAATACGGTAACAGATAGATAACAAAATACAGGATAAAATAAGGCAAAAAAGTGGCGTAAATAAGCCAAAAAGTAGCCAAAAAGGATACCGTTTTTTTTCCAAAAATATGTGGATAATCATTGACATTTTGAAACGTTTTTGATATATTTCTTCAGTATTAATTAGTGCACGTTTCTACGTGTACACGGACCATGCTTTCACATGCTAGGCATTGGCCCGATAAACATCAGGCATGTTATGCTAACAAAGCAAAAAAAGAAGCGGATCATCAAAAAATTCCAGCTTCACGAAGGAGACACAGGGTCAAGCGAAGTACAAATTGCAATCCTTACCACCGAGATCAATGAACTTGCCGGGCATCTCAAAGTGCACCACAAAGATCATTCATCACGAAGAGGACTGCTCAAAAAAGTAGGAGAACGTCGTCGATTGCTTCGGTACCTCCAAAAAGAAAATTCTACCTCATACGAAGCACTTGTTATCGAGTTAAAACTCAAACAAGCTCGTGCACTTGAAAAGAAAAAACTTTCAAGAAAAAAGGTAAGAAAAAGCGATCCTGTCGTAAACAAGACAGACGATACAAAAGATGAAACAATCAAATAAACAACCAAAGAATCCACTTAAACACCCCGACCAACGTGTAGGGGTGTTTATTGATGTTCAGAACTTATACTACAGTGCAAAATACTTGCACCGTAGAAAAGTAAACTTCGGCAACATCGTCAAAGAAGCTGTTGCCGGAAGAAAACTTATTCGTGCCATTGCGTACGTAGTACGTACTGAATCGCAAGATGAAGCACCATTTTTTGAAGCATTGTATAATCTTGGAATTGAAACACGAGAAAAAGATTTACAAATCTTCAACAGCGGAAACAAAAAAGCAGATTGGGATGTTGGACTTACAGTAGACGCAATTCGTCTTGCCCCAAGCCTTGACGCCATCGTTATCGTTTCAGGTGATGGTGATTACGTGCCACTCGTAGAATACATCCAAAAAAGCACAGGAAAACAAGTAGAAGTTGTGGCATTTGGAGAAACAACGTCAAGTCGGCTGATTGAAGAATCAGATGATTTTATTGACCTCAGTGAAGATAAATTTAAATTTCTCATTGCCGACAGAAGACCAACACCCACGAAAAAAAGATAATTTACGAATTGACAAATTTTCAATTGAAATAAATTGGTAAATTGAGAATTCGAAAATTAATTTATGCGTTGGTCTGAAGACATATAGGTTCCCAAAAAGGGATCTAGCGTATTCAGATCAATAGCTAACACATAGACAAACATATGTTAGATATCAAACGTTGGTCAACAAACTGGGGGGGAAGAGAATTAACAATAGAAGTTGGGCGCATGGCCCTTCAAGCCAATCAAGCGTGTACCGTTCAATACGGAGATACTGTGATCCTTGCTACCGTGGTAATGAGTGATAGCCTACGCGACGTCGATTACTTTCCACTCATGGTAAGTTTTGAAGAAAAATTGTACGCAGCAGGAAAAATTAAAGGATCACGATTTATCAAACGAGAAGGACGTCCAAGCGACGAGTCTGTTTTGGCTGGTCGTGTGATTGATCGTGCGCTTCGTCCACTTTTTGACGATCGTATCCGAAATGATATCCAAATTGTGGTGACCGCATTATCAGTTGATCAAGAAAATGATTCCGAAATCGTTGGGTTGCTTGCCGGAAGTATTGTTCTTGCCCTTTCAGATATTCCATGGAATGGTCCTATTGCAGGAGCACGCATCGGACGAAAAGATGGAGAATTTATTCTCAATGCCACGTCAACACAAAGAGAAGAAGGAACTCTGAATCTTGTTGTTGCAGGAACCCCAGAAAAATTGGTTATGGTAGAAGCAGGAGCAAACGAAATCAACGAAACAGACATGCTCGCCGCAATCAAATTTGGACTTGAAAACACTAAGCCTATTCTTGATCTTATTGCTACCGCACAAGCAGAACTTGGTATCAAAAAAAGAACAGTAGAAGAAGTGCTCGAAGCAAACGGCGTAAAAGCAATTGTAGAAGAAGTAAAAACAATGACCAGTGCGTTTGTTGCGAGTATTGCTGACACCATGATTTTCAATTCAGAAAAACATACCAAAAAAGAACGATCACAAATGGTCAAAGATATTAAAGAAGCGGCAAAAAAACACCTCACAGAAAAAGGAATTGAAGAAGATGATCAGATGCATGGACTAAAAAATATTAAAGAATTTGTCTGTGGAGAAATTAGCAAACGTATTTTAGAAAAAGAACAACGATTAGACGGACGATCACTCACTCAAATTCGTCCACTTACATCAGAAGTTGATTTATTTCCACGTGTGCATGGAACAGCAATGTTTATGCGTGGAGACACACAAGTTATTTCATTTGTTACACTTGGTGCCCCAGGAGATGTGCAAACACTCGATACAATGGAAGAAGAAGGTACCAAACGATACATGCATCATTATAACGATGCGCCATATACCTATGGGGATGTTTTCCCAATGCGTGGACCAAGTCGACGGGCTATTGGACACGGAGCACTTGCCGAAAGAGCACTTGAACCCGTGTTACCAAAAACAGAAGATTTTCCATACGCTATCCGCGTTGTATCTGAAGTTATGGGATCAAATGGATCAAGTTCAATGGCGTCAACGTGTGGATCCTCACTGTCACTCATGGCAGCTGGTGTACCAATTAGTAAACCTGTTGCCGGAATTGCTATGGGACTTGCTACTGATAACAATGGAAAATGGAAAGTCCTCACCGATTTGCAAGATGTAGAAGATGGAAGCGGTGCTATGGATTTCAAAATTGCTGGAACAAAAGATGGAATCACTGCCATGCAAATGGACACAAAAACACAAGGAATTCATTGGGACATCATTGAACAAACAGTCAAACAAGCTCATACCGCCCGAATGGAAATCATAGAAGTAATGACTACTTGTATTGCAGAGCCTCGTGCTGATCTTTCTCCATACGCACCAAGAATTGTTACCATCACCATTGACCCAGAAAAAATTCGTGATGTTATTGGACCAGGTGGAAAAACAATTAATGAAATTATTGATAAAACAGGAGTTTCTATCGACATCGAACAAGATGGTCGTGTGATGATTACTTCAGCAGATGGAGAGGGAATGAAACGAGCCATCGCCATGGTGGAAGACCTTACTCGCGAAGTTATGCCAGGTGAAGAATTCACCGGGAAAGTAGTACGAATCGAAGATTTTGGAGCATTTGTAAATCTTCTTCCAGGGAAAGACGGACTCGTCCATGTTTCAGAAATTTCATGGGAAAGAACAAACAAACCAAGCGACGCACTTAAACTCAATCAAGAAGTAAAAGTAAAAGTAAAAGAAATTGATAACCTTGGAAGAATCAATCTTTCCATAAGAGCACTTCTGCCAAAACCAGAAGGATATACCGAAAGACCACCAATGAGTCGTGGACCACGGCCAGGAGGGAATGCAAATCGTCATGGTGGACCAAGCAGAGGAGGAAATAATCACGGTGGAGGATCACGACCTCAATATCAAAATAGTCGTCCACCAATGGATAGATCCCCTCGACCACATACTGATGCGCCAAAAACAGCACCAGCATCATCTCAACCAAAAGCTGACCAACCGAAGGCTGAAAAAAAAGGATTCTTTGATAGACTCAAAGGAAACAAATAAAAATGTAGGTTAGACATATCAAAAAAGAAAAGGATTCATCACAACGAGGGGTCCTTTTTTATTCAATATATTGACGAACAAATCAAAACATGGTTTAATCCACTCGTTCATTTTCACAAAAAATGCTGGAGTGGTGAAATTGGTATACACGCTGGTCTTAGGAACCAGTGCCTTCGGGCGTGGAGGTTCAAGTCCTCTCTCCAGCACAAGTTAACACGCGTTAGGTAATTGAATTTTATTGTATGCATATAGAATTCGAGGCCACCTTTGTACACATAGACAAAGAAAATATTCGTAAAAAATTAGACGCACTCAGTGCGTCTATTGTGCATAAAGAGTATATAATGAAAAGAATGGTATTTCATCCGCCAGTAGAATCCAAAGGATCATGGATGAGGGTACGGCAGGAAGCAAACATCATTACCATGAGTTATAAAAAAGTAACAGGTAACAACATTGAAGATCAAAAAGAATCGTTGGTTACTGTGACAAATTTTGATGATGCGGTTCAATTTCTTGAATCAATAGGGGCAAGGAAAAAAGCCTATCAAGAAAACAAACGAGAGTTATGGAAACTCAACGAAGTAGAAATAACTATTGATACATGGCCAGGATTATTACCATATATAGAAATAGAAGCACGCTCTGAAAAATTAGTACAACAGGTAACAAAACAATTAGGATTTGAATATAAAGAAGCAATATTTGGTGCCGCTGATGAAATATATTATCGAGAATTAGGTGTTCCCAAGTCGATAATTAACGATCATACGCCGGAAATTACGTTTCAACATCCACCAAAAAAATATGTCGCTTGAAGAAATATTTTTCGCGGCACAACTTGATCAACATATTCATTCCATTGATTTACATGAGTATGCCACCGTGCCAGAAGCACTCGAACAACTCGAACGGCAGTTGTTTTTTTGTTATCAAAAACATATATCATATTGTCGTGTCATCCATGGCATTGGCGAAGGAATACTCATGACCCACGTACATGGAGCATTAGCAAAAAATCCTATGGTTCAGGGGAGTCAATGCCAAGGAGGAAGTTGTATCGTGGTACTATAAAAAATATTTGGTATACTATTTGTATATGGAAAAAACAGACCTAAAAAAAATAGTAAGTTCATTGGGAGTCATTTTCGTTATAGGAGCGGTATTTATGTTGTATACTTCTTTTGCAGAGAACCAAGAAAATACAAGTGAACAGCCAGAACAGTACAATGCCTTACCAGAAACAATGCCTTCAGACATCACCATGACTTGGTCAAAAGTATCCTCTGAACGAAAAGGAAAAGGCCCTCCTGTTATTACTTATCATATTGCAAATATAACAAGCACAGGCGGAGACTACACACAGCAATGGACAAATAATGGCAGAGAAGAAAAAGAAGAACATACACTTACATTTTCTCAGAGTAATTTGGAACAAGTATACAGGCAACTTCAAAACAATTCGTTTGATGCTATTACCACTCATCCAGGAGAAAAGGGAGGAGATATAGTGTCAGTAAAAATATCGTGGGATGAAGGAAAAGAACAACGAATAATTGCAGACAATGAAACACAAGATATCGACACGCAATGGGTAGATGAATTCAATCAAGGAACACAACGTATTGAACAATTTATTCTGAATCACATGCAATAAAAAACAGGAACGATGTTCCTGTTTTTTTTAGGGCATCACGGATAGTTAGTAATGATAAGATTTTCCATGCATAATGGTAATTGCTCGATATAATTGTTCCAGCAAAAACACACGCATCATCTGATGGGGAAAGGTAAGTTGAGAAAAAGAAATCGTTGCATCAGCTCGCTCAAGAATTGCTGCATGTAATCCTCGAGGTCCTCCAATCACAAACACAACATGCGTCCCGTCCGCAGTTTTTTTATCCAAAAATTCCGAAAATCCAACAGAAGAAAATTCGGTACCATGCTCATCAAGCGCAATAACAAATGATCGATCAGGAATATGTTTTAAAATCTTTTCTGCTTCTTTTGCTTTTGTTATTTCTGCTGGGTCATCTTTGCCAAATGATTCCTCAATGAGTTCGTGTATCGTTAATTTTATATACGGGCCAAGACGTTTTTCATATTCAGCCGCCGCTTCACGCCAATAAGATTCTTTAAATTTTCCGACACTAATAATGGTTATATTCATAAGACAGTGGTTATGTTGTTTTCAGACCTTTTAAATGTTTTAACTGCGCAATTAAAATAAAACTAATAATAACTAAAAGTGACCACGAACCAATTTTATGGATAGAAACGGTTGTCCACGTTACCAGTTGATCTGGATATTTCCATGCGCCAAAAAAGGTAGAAATGTTTTCTGCAATCCAAATAAAAAAGGCAATCAACACAAACGACACCACAACAGGCATCTTTCTTATTTCTCGTAGTGGGGTAAATTCTACCGATGTTTTTGAAAAAAGAATAATGGTAATACCCATCAACAACCATCGGATATCATACCAAAAATGATGGGTAAAAAAATTGAGATAAATAGCCACGCATAAAATTCCACTCAAAAAATATCGATGAGGGTGGACAAGGTGTACATCAAATCGTCGCCATGCTTGTGCAATATAACTCCCAACTGCTGCATACATAAATCCACTATACAATGGGACGGTTCCAATTTTGAGATACCCAAACTCCGGATAACTCCATGAACCAATAGCTGGATGAGTTTTGAACAGTTCAAGCAGTAAACCAATCACATGGAATAGTGCAATCGTTTTTACTTCATCTATCGTTTCGATCTTTGTAAATACCAAAATAATTTGAATCAATACCGCCCCAAGAAACAAAAAATCATACCTGGGTAAGCCAGGAATCATGATTTTGTGGGAAAGAAAAAGAAGCACAAAAAAAGACCCAGCAAACACACAAGATTGTGCTTGTTTCAGGCCGAATATAAGAAATTCGTAGAGGGAGTTTTTGATCAGGTGAGAAGAAATCATAATGGTCATGTAATAGGTAGCATGGGACCGCAAAGTGAGTGCATACTATAGGCTACAGGGTACCGGAAATATATGTATTTTTAGCATAGATTTTCCCCTTAGTACAGCCGTTTAAATAGAATTTATTTATCCCCATGCTAAAAGACTTGACAAGTTATCACACATATAATAGAATGATCTCGCTGCTAAAAACAGTAGCAACCATCTAAAATTTTGACTACTAGCCTTGATGCGGAAACGCACAAGCACCACGTCCTAGCATTGCTATGACCTCTGGCTACTCGGATACATGTATTATCTATCAACAATATCATGTCACACCTATCTTACAAACGAGTAATCACAGAGATCTAAAACACCGCTAGGTATATCACAACATATCTAGCCGCTTACGCGGCTTTTTACTTCCTCAAATTTATATCATCCCTTTCTCTAAGCATATTGGAAAAAGTAATGAGATAGATTACGAAAGAACCTTACAATTCAACAAACAAATCAATGTTTAGCAGACATTAAACTTTAATGTAAATTCTATGAATTTACATTACGAGAACTATTATATGTTTTCGTAGTGCGCATTATAAAAGCACATGGTGGATGCCTAGACACTAAGTATCGATGAAGGACGTGGCAACCTGCGATAAGCTTCGGCGAGGTGGTAAGCAACCTGTGACCCGGAGATGTCCGAATGGGGAAACCCGGCACGAGTAATGTCGTGTCACCACATACTGAATACATAGGTATGTTGGAGAAGACCTGGCGAAGTGAAACATCTCAGTAGCCAGAGGAAAAGAAAATAACAAAAGACTTCTTTTTTCTTACCTTAGTTCTGTATTATCTTCGGATAAGATAGAAATAAGGTAGTTGAGAGAAGTTATGATTCCGTTAGTAGTGGCGAACGAATGCGGAAGAGCCTAAACCATAACTGTGTTGGTGTGTTAATGGATGATCTTCGGATTATTTTGAAACATGCCTTAAAGGACAGGCCGTTGCAGATATGGTGTTGTAGGATGTATTGTCCGGTAACCTGAATGGCCGGGTGATATGTATATCTTGTATAGTAGAAGACTCCTGGAACGGAGCGCCAAAGACGGTGATAGCCCTGTATACAAAATATGTTATATATATCATGAATACATTCCTGAGTACGGCAGAACACGTGAAATTTTGTCGGAATCCGTCGCGACTATGCGATAAGGCTAAATATACTTAGTGATCGATAGTGAACCAGTACCATGAGGGAAAGGTGAAAAGCAGCCCGGTGAGGGCGATGAAATAGTTTCTGAAACCATGTGCTTACAAGAAGTTGGAGCCCTAGATTCGTTCAGGGTGACAGCGTTCCTATTGAAGAATGAGCCTGCGAGTATGCTGTGTGTCGCTTGCTTAAGAGCCTCTGGTTCGAAGGCATAGGGAAACCGAGTCTTAACCGGCGTATGGTGGCACACACATGACCCGAAACTGGGTGATCTATCCATGGCCAGGTTGAAGGAGCGGTAAAACGCTCTGGAGGACCGAACCGACTCGCCGTGCAACACGAGCGGATGAGCTGTGGATAGCGGAGAAATTCTAATCGAACTCAGTAATAGCTGGTTCTCCTCGAAATAGCTTTAGGGCTAGCTGTATGTGTTCCTGTTAGGGGTAGAGCACTGGAAATGATTGAGGCGGCTTGCCGTACTCACCGTTATCAAACTCCGAATACTAACAGTCAAAAACATGCAAGTCAGACTGCGGGGGCTAAGCTTCGTAGTCAAAAGGGAAACAGCCCAGACCGTCAATTAAGGTCCCTAAATTAGTACTAAGTGTTAAACGTGGTGGGGATTCATATACAACCAGGAGGTTGGCTTAGAAGCAGCCATCCTTTAAAGAAAGCGTAATAGCTCACTGGTCAAGAGTCCTTGCGCGGAAAATGTACCGGGGCTAAGTACTATACCGAAATTACGGACTATGTTGTTCTTCGGAACAATATATTGGTAGAGGAGCATTCCTATCTGCGTTGAAGCCGGACCTGCGAGGGTCGGTGGAGTGATGGGAAGAGAGAATGCAGGCACGAGTAGCAAAAATGAAGGTGAAAGTCCTTCACGCCGAAAATCCAAGGTTTCCAGGGCCACGTGAATCGTCCCTGGGTTAGTCGACCCTAAGGCCAGGCCGAAAGGCGTAACCGATGGATGAGCAGGTTAATATTCCTGCACTTGGTATAATTTGTTTGTATGTCCGGATTTCAACGGCATGAGCGTTTTTTGGCTATAGGCGTCCCGCAAGGGAAAGAAAAAAGCTTCGGCAGACGTCAATTCATGTTAGAGAAGTTCCCAGAAAAGCATACAATCGTTAGGTTATATCAAATCGTACCGTAAACCGACACAGGTGGATAGGTCGAGAAGACCAAGGCGCACGAGAGAAACATGGTTAAGGAACTCGGCAAAACAGCGGCCGTAAGTTAGCAATAAGGCCTGCTCCAAGCAATTGGAGCCGCAGCGAAAGATTCCACGCAACTGTTTACCAAAAACACAGCTCCCTGCAAAAGCGCAAGCTGAAGTATAGGGGGCGACGCCTGGCCAGTGTCAGAACGTTAAGGGGAGAGGTTAGCCTTCGGGCGAAGCTTTGAACTGAAGCGCTGATGAACGCCGGCCGTAACTATAACGGTCCTAAGGTAGCGAAATTCCTTGTCGGGTGAGTTCCGACCCGCACGAATGGCGTAATGATGTGGAAACTGTCTTGACCATGTACTCGGCGAAAGTTCAGTTGTCGTGAAGATGCGACATAATTGCAGCAAGACGAAAAGACCCCGTGAAGCTTTACTACAGTTTGACATTGGTATATTGCT
>Ga0100403_1001165_pt1 | contig 24259 bp, 43 predicted proteins | sample CryGeymet201501t_FD_83663 | JGI IMG/M metagenome (GOLD analysis project Ga0100403, IMG submission 83663) | Groundwater microbial communities from Crystal Geyser aquifers in Utah, USA - Crystal Geyser metaG 2015-01t | ecosystem: Environmental > Aquatic > Deep subsurface > Groundwater | place... | reverse complement strand
GCCACCTGATCTAACTTGAAAGATACCGATACTATCTCCAACCATTTCATCGTGTTTGGGATCTAGTACCATAATGTGTTTATCACCAACTGTTTCTGGGTTTAATCTACTTTCACATTTAGCAATGTTTAAAGCTTTTTGGGCATCTTTACCAAACACTTCGAGAATATATGCTTCTATCTCATTTGAAACCTGAATTGGCTGTTTAGTAGGCTCAGGAGTTACTTGTAAAGTAGGTTTTGGAGTTGGAGTTATTTCAACATCCTGGTCAATGGGTCTTTTGGAGGACTCTGTAATAATCTCTGTCGTTCCAGTTCCTTCTGCATTTGCGATCCCATGTCCGCCATCATTATGAGACAAAGCACTAATACCAATACCCATAAGGATACTAAGAAAAAGAGCTTTTGGTGCTGTAAATCTATCTCCTTTAACATAAGTATACCTTCCATCAAGACTATTTTTTACTCTTGTTAATCCATAATTATGTGGTCTTTTTAATCTAGATTTAGCTAGTTTTTGCATAATTTCCTTTTTATTTTTCAAATAAAATATCATCTCCCATTGTTAATTGATGTTCTGAATAACATTCATCACATAATTGATTATTATCAACATTTCTAAAAAATATTGATTGGGAATATTCTTTATTACATACATCACATGTCTTTAGCTTAGAATAAAATAAGTATTGATTATAATCTGATATATTAATTGTATATTCCATTTTTCCTTTCTTTTAACTTTCTAAGCCAAGTATAGATTAAATAATATGTATTGTCAATAGGTAATTTATAAGCAATTTATTTTCACTATTGCAATTCGTTTTTTTATGTGCTAATAATAATTACAGTCGCCCATTTGGATAGACTGCGACTTAAAATAATATTTTGAGAGAATACTCAAACCCCATAGGCAAGCGGGGGTCTTTTAAAACAAGTAAAACAGACCGTTTTATTCTGGTAAGTCAATGCTTGCCAAAGCTTGTTTTAAGCTTGCCAGAATATAGCGGTTTTTTTGTACTTTAATAGTTGTTGATTAAGTGTAGAGGTTAGTATAAAGCTGGGCAAGCTGACATCACCTCTACACCTAGTTAATAACATAACTAGAACATTCCCAAGTCTAGGGTAAAAAGGACACCGAGAGCCGTACTCGCACACCATCGGCAAGAAAATTAACATTATGCTTGGTCACAGATTAAACAGGGCCAGGGGAAGATTAGAAGCAACCGCTACATAAACAATGAGAGTAAGGTGCTTTTAACTGTTTGATCTGCCATCGTCAGAGATAAAACTGATTAAACGATTAAGATATGTCACTAAATTAGAGTATATATCTATTAAAGGGGAGTCTATAACTCATACATTCTTTCCTATCAAAAAAATATTTCTTATTGACATATCAAATATTATTAGGTAATTTACAAAAATCTTAATAGGTATAAACCCAAAATTCATTCGTATTAAGTTACGTACCCTTCACAATTTGTGAGGGGTTTTTCGTTTAATAATAGTGTATACTCAATTTTTGAACCCTCAGTATATAAAAACGAAGAGTCCTTTTTTCATTTTTCCAAACTTTCTCTTACTGGGGGTTCTTTAATGCTTAATTTACCTATTGACAATTACATTAAATAAAGAGATACTAGATGAAGAAAGAAAGGAAAATATGAAATCAAAGATTCTCAAAGAACTAAAAAAAGAATTAAAAACTGCTGAGATTAAAGAATATTTTGCAAAGAAAGAATATGAAGATACTGATACCAAAGACCTTGGTAAATATTCTGTTAATTATGCACACTATACAAAAGCTCAAGGTTACACCAATGGAATATTAGAATCTATTGATATTGTAGAAAGGAGTCAAGATGAATAAATTAAAACGATACGCTGAACTAAAACAAATAATATTTAATGCTGAACAAGAGATTAATAATCTAAAAGCTGATGTTACTAGCTTGGTATTTGATGAAGAAGGTGAAAAGCTAGATACAGAATGGGGAAGATTTGAACTAAGAAACGGTAGGCCAAAATGGGTTTACTCTAATGATCTTATTATGAAAGAGAAACAAATTAAAGAAAAATTAAACTACATGAAAAAAGAGGAAGAAATATCTGGAGTTGCCAAACAAGAGACAGCACCAGCAAACTTAGTATTTACAATAAGAAAGGAAAAATGAACACATCAACAATTAAATTTAAACCAGAAGAGAAACTAATTAAGTTAAAAGGTAAGGACTATTTAGAAGTAAAATGGCGTATCTTTTGGATGCGATCAGAACATCAAGATTGGGGAATTGAAACTGAAATTGCTAATTCAGCACCAGGAGCAGTTCAAATGAAAGCTACTATTAGAGATAAAGATGGAAAGATATTAGCTCAAGGGCATAAATCAGAGAATAAAATTAGTTTTAGTGATTACTTAGAAAAAGCTGAAACTGGAGCAATTGGAAGAGCATTAGCTCTATGTGGTTATGGAACTCAATTTACAGGTGATGAATTAGATGAAGGAGTTAGAATAGTTGATGCACCAGTAGAGTTTAAAACACCAGTAGGAGCAAAATATAAAGAACAAATCCACTAGAAAGGGATAAAAATGAAAAAATATATTAATCATGGAGCAATTTGGAAGAAAAAAGATAAAAACGGTAATACATACCTAGGATTTAAAGCATCTAGAGATATTAAAGAGGGAGAGAGTATTAACTTCTTTTCAAATGATAAGGGAGATAATCAAGCTAGACCAGACTTTAAAGCATATGATGTAGTTAATGAAGATGATAATCTTGGAACAGCAAGAGAAGCCTTGGGTATTAATAAATCACAAGAATATAGTGCTGAGAGAATTGCAGACGATATTCCATTTTAACATTCATTCCGCTTCTCACCTGCTATTTGGGAGGCGGAACTAAGTATTAAAAAAGAAAGAACAATATGAGAACAGATTGTATGAACTTTGATAAAAGAATCGAGGTTGTAAAACTAAAGAATCAAGGTTGGTCATTTACAGAAATAGCTAAGAAGGTTGGTGGAACTAGACAATCTTGTTGGCAGATGTGGCATAATACCAAAGATCTTACCGTTGAAGAGTTAGAAAAACTTAGAGAAGAAGTTGAAAAAAATGGGTAATTTTAATTGGAGATATACTAATTCAGTAAAACAAACCTATAAAAGCAGAAGTTATAGATCAAAAGCTGAAGTAAAATATGCTATGTATCTAGATCAAAGACTCAAGGATAAAGAAATAAAATCTTGGGAATATGAAAAGAAGATAGAGCTATTTGGTGAAAATGGTACTAGAATATGTAATTATGCTATAGACTTTGTTATTACTCATTTAGATGGTTTAATAGAGTTTGTTGAAGTCAAAGGATATGAAACAGGAATTTGGAGACTAAAATGGAAATTATTTAAAGATAAATATGGGAAAGACTCTAAATATAAAATTACATTAGAAAGAGTTTAAATGAAATATGTTGTCAACACTAGGGGTGGAGCTAAAGAAATACCTGATAAAATGCTTGAATCAATGTTATCAATGGGTGCAATTCAAATTACGAAGAAACAGTTTGAAGTTAAAAAATACTATCCTGAATATGATAGAGGAGCTCAGTATCAAACTAAGACAACCAGTCAAATACAGGTTAAAAGCAACACTAAACAACAAGAAAGAAAAACTTTTAAAACTAGGATTGTTTAAAATGGTATCAATAAAATATAGCGGTCCTTGGGCTGAGGCTTCAGGATATGCACAAGCAAATAGAAACATAATTCAAGCCATTAGTGAAACCAATGTTGATCTTGTAACCGAATTGCAAGTATATGCTAACCATCAAACCGATTATGGAAATCAATTTAATATAGCAAAATTAAGACAAAATAAACATGGAAACTATCCAATCAAAGTTCTCCATATAACCCCAAATGTATATCAAAAACATAAAGAAGTAGGTAAATATAATATTGGCCACTTGTTTTGGGAAACAACCAGAATGAGTGATAAGTGGGCATGGTATTTAAACGAAGTTCGTGAGATATGGACTGGATGTGAAGCTAATGTTAATACATTTAAAGAAATGGGGTTTGTTGGAAAGATCTTTAAGTTTCCTCAACCACTTGAGGTAAATAGAGATGAAAAACCAAAGCAAATTGAACATGCTAGAGGGTTTATTTTTGGATCTGTATTCCAATGGACAGAAAGAAAGAACCCAAAAGCTCTTTTAAAGGCCTATTGGAAAGAATTTGAGAATGATGTTGATGTAACTCTGGTTATAAAAACATATGGGTTGGGATTTGAAAAACATGAAACAGATAAGATTTATAATCAAATAGAAGAGTGGAAAAAAGAATTTAAACAGGAAAGATATCCAAACACACTAATCATTGACTATTTATTAACATCTAAAGAAGTTCATGAATTATATGAAAGTTATGATGCAATGGTATTTACTCATAGGTTTGAGGGTTGGGGTATTCCTATAGCAGAGTCTCTAGTACATGCTAAACCTGTTATTAGTACTAATATTGGTGGAGTTCATGAGTGGATTTCAGATAGTGGAATGTATAAGGTTGGATATAAACTAATAGATGTTTTTGGAATGAGTTGGGCTGAACAATATAATTGTCCTGGAAATAAGTGGGCAGAAATAGATGAAACTGAGTTAAGACAAAAAATGAGACATGTTTATACTAATAGAGATGAAGCCAAAAATTGTGCACTTCGTGGTAGAAAAGAAGTAAGAGAAAAGTTTAACTTTAAAACGGTTGGAAACTTAATGAAGGATAGAATAGAAGAAATATATAGAGAACAAGGATTTTAAATGAACATTTTGTATTTATCATGCCATTCAATATTAGAAGAAGCTGAACTCTCAATTTTTCATGAGTTAGGCCATAATGTATTTTCACTTGGTGGTGCTTACCAGAATCCAGAGAAACCTGGAGATCCAAAGAGAAACCCTCTACCAATTCCATTCAACCAACGCCTAAACGATATAGCTCTCCAGTGTTCTAAAGATAATATCCATGATGAACTACTAGATTGGGCAGATGTAATTATCTGTATGCATCGGTTAGATTGGTTAAAATCTAATTGGGTAAGAATTAGAGAAAGAGGAATTAAAACAGTTTGGAGATCAATAGGCCAATCAATACAAGAATGGGAAGTTATGGCCAAACATATGAAGCCAGAAGGACTTAAAATTGTTAGATATTCACCATATGAAGATAGAATTCCTAGATATGCTGGAACAGATGATGTTATTAGATTTGGAGTAGATCCAAGAGAATATATTGGCTGGACAGGTGGAAATAATAAAGTTCATCTATATGGCCAAGCATTTAAATCTAGGGGTAAATTTCTTAATTATGAAGTTGCTGATGAAATAACCAAGGGCTATCCAAGAGTTATGTATGGTCCTGGAAATGAAGATACAGATTGGTCAGATGGAGTTTTATCTTTTGAAGAGCTAAAGGAAAGTTATAAAAGAGCTGATGTTGCCATATATACTGGAACTGTTCCAGCATCATATACCCTAACATTTATTGAGATGATGATGATGGGAGTACCAATCGTAGCTCTAGGTGAAGATTTACATGGATGTCATAAAATATTTGAAAACCAACATTCATATGAAATACCAGATATCATTAAAAATGGATATAACGGATTTGTCAGCGATAGTGTTAAAGAGCTTAGAGAGTATGTTAAGATGCTGTTAAATAGATCTACTTTAAGAGCTCAGATATCTGATAACGCTAGAAAAACAGCAATAGCTTTATTTGATAGATCAAAAACAATGAAGGGTTGGGATAACTTCCTAAAAAACTTATGACAAAAGCATGTATATTAGTATTTTTTCAATATTTTCCAAGAACAGACAAACAATATAAAACTCAGGGAAAAGTATTCTTTGAGCAAGTAGCAAAATGGTCAGATCAAATAGACCATTTTTATTTAGCTAATGGCGGTTGGGAGTTTGATAATTTACCAGATAATGTAACTGTACTTAACGAAGATATGCAGTCTCATTGGTATTATCTAAACAAGTTAACCGACATGGTGAAAGAAGATGCTATTCTTTATTTAGATCCAGACATTCTAGTCTACGATCCAGAAGTAGTTAAAAAGGGCTTTAAAGCATTAGAGACTTATGATGTAGCTGGCATATTAGATAATTCAGCTACTTTGCCATTAGAAGAAGAGTTTAATTTGTTTAAGGCTAATGAAAATCGTGGGGTTAGAAGAAGATTTACTCCATATATGACTTTTATTAAAACAGAATTAATTAAGGGAATAGACTTTACTCCAGTACTTGGAAAATATGATTCAATGGGATTGGTTACTCATGAAATTATGAAGAAGGGTGCAACATATAAGGAGTTTGAAGATGATAGAAATACTCTTAGAATGGATGAAAACTTTGAGTTTAGTAAAGATACTTGGTTGGATGGCCCTGCATATAAGTGGTCCTCTCCTCATGACAAACTAAAAGATCTTGGATATTACCACATTAGAAACTCTAGTGTTGGACTTTCAATGTTAAAAGAGTTTAAAGTTCAAAGAGATGCTTATGATAGACGTAAAAGTACAATGCCATTTACAGAGGTAATGAGGCTTTTATCTTGGCAATGGCTATATGATGAAATGGCTAAAGAGGATTGGAGTAAAGAATATTGGCCAGTGTTAAATGATTTTAATGTATCTAAAGAACAATGGTTAAAGTATATAGAAGAACTAAGAGGGTACTATTTGTGGCTGAAAAAGATATAAAAAAAGTATTAATAACTGGCTCTGCTGGCTTCTTAGGAGCTAATTTAGAAAGAGAACTAACCTCTCTTGGATATGAGGTTGTTGGTGTTGATAACCTTAGTTGGGGTAATCAAAATAATATCTTAAAATCAACTAAGTTTTATCATGCTGATTGTCGTAATAAGCAGAGGATGGATAACATTTTCTATATGGAAAGACCAGATATAGTCTTTCACTTTTCAGCAGATGCTACAGAATCAAGAAGCCAATTTACACCAGTTAGTGCTACTGAGAACAATCTACAGTCAGCAGTTAATGTTTTTACCTCGGCAATTAAATATAAGATTAAGAGAATAATATTTACTTCAAGCATTGCTGTTTATGGAGATCAAGTTCCACCATTTACAGAAGATATGAACCCAAAACCAATTGATATATATGCAGTTAATAAGCGTGCTTCAGAAGAAGTTCTTAAAATTCTTGGAGATGTCCATGATATGGAGTATGTAATTTTTAGACCATACAATATAATTGGTGAGCTACAGAATCTTTCAGATCCATATAGAAACGTGGCTGGTATTTTCATGAATAGAATCATGCAAGGAAAAGCACCATTAATTTATGGTGATGGTACTCAGGTTAGAGCTTTTAGTTATATAAAGAATATCTTGCCCTGCTTTGTAAAAGCAATGACTGATGAAGTATCTGGAGAAACATTCAACATCGGTCCAGAAAGACCAGTTACAGTCAATGAGCTGTCTAAAATCGTCTTAAAAGCTATGAATAGTGATCTTGTTCCCGAACATATAGAAGAACGACCTCACGAAGTTAAAATGGCTTATTGTAATACTAAAAAAGCACGTGAAATTCTTGGATACGAAGATAAATATACCTTAGAAGAAGGAATTGAAAGAATGGCAAAGTGGGCAAAAGAACAAGGCCCTCAAGAATTTATCTATTTAGACAAACTAGAATTACCAAACAAGAAAGCACCAGAGGTATGGACAAACAAAAAAATCTAAGATCAGCCTTCATGACCTCAAGTGGAGATCCATATTGTTTACTCAATGCATTACATTACTATGAAACAGTATGGCATGATGAAGTTGATGAATTATGGATAGCATTAAACTCCACGATGGAGAAGAAAGTTGTGCTAGATCTTATTAGTAGATTTCCAAAAAAAGTAAAGTTTATATACCTAAATCAAAGACTTGGTTATGGTAAACCACTAAATCTATTACTCGAATGTTCTCCAAAGGGTGATGTTCTATTATTAGAAGATGACTCAATTATCTTTAAAAAAGGGATTGTCACTAAATATTTTAATCTATTGGATACGTATGATGTACTTGGATCACCTAGAATGAGTTGTTCAGCAGAAGTAGCACAAAAACTAAAGGAAGAATTCAATCTTAATTATGAGGGATGGGGTGATAGAGGACCAAACTTCTGGCCTTGTTTTTTATTTACTCATAAGGAACTATTACTTAAAACTGATAGAAACTTTGATCCAACTGATTGGGGGGATACATTTTGTTGGATGTCTGTTCAGCTTAGACGTTTAACCAGTAATATTTTAGAGATCCCTCAATACCATTGTTCTCCAGATGATTTTTATAATAAGGAGGCTAAATTGGGTATTTTTGATGGTGAGTGTGGATATATGCACCTTGGTTCTCTTTCATCTGGAATTGAATCATATCTATTAGATGATAATCAAGTTCCTCTAACTGATAGAGAGAAAAATATTAGAGCTAACAATCCACAACCAATTCCAAAAGATAAAGAAATGCAAAAGAGATATATGTGGTGGCTTAGTTGTTATGAAAAAAATAAGGGATTTGACTTTGATAAAATATATTATAAAGCCCTTGAGAGATTTAAGAGAATAAGTGGAGTTAAAAATGAAGAAGTAGTGGCTTGGAATAAATTATATAAGGAGGTTATAGATGACAAACAAACAGAAGATTGACAAAAATCTAGACTTAAAAGTTAGGGTTGTTGGCAAAAAAACAATAGTAAGCTATAAAGGTTCATCTTGGACCACTTTTAGTAAATTAACAATTGGACTTCTAAATAATATTAGTGATTTTTTATCTGGTGGAAGAAAAGAAGAACTTAAAGATAGAAAAGTAAAACCTAAAGATATTAAGGAGAAGATATGATATCAGTAATTATTAGTTGGCCAGACTCGTTTGATTTTCCTCTATTCAGGAATAATATGCCAGAATTGTTGGAACATGTAGATGAAGTAATTATTTGTTTTACTCAACATGGAAATCATCCCCTTAGAAAGTGGCTTAGAGCCAATATTCCAGGAGTTGTCTTTTTAGACGTAGAAGATAAGGGTGATAAATATGGAGATTGGCGTAATCAATCAACAAATTATATGATAGATGCTTCTGTTGGAGATTGGATTCTATCTCTAGAACAGGACTTCTTTATTAATAATTATCCACATTTTTTCAACACTATTAAGAAAGCAATGGAGAATAATGACGTTATTATTTATAACGAAGGAAACAGATTCCATCCAGCATGTATGTTTGTTAAGAAAGACGTTCTTAAAAAGACTAAGAGAGATTTTAGTGTAATGGGGCAGGGAAGAGATCATTTTTCTGAGGTTAGTAAAGAACTAAAGGGAATGAAGATTAATATTGCTACTCTTGAAAGCTTAGATCTATTAGAACATAGAGACTGGAGTCATATGAGAGGTCTAACAGACAATTACTTTGCTCCTAAACCATATGCTGGTCTAGAAGAGTTTAAAAAATATAACGATTTATGTAAAGAAGTTACTCCAATGAATGACTATTGGAAAAAAGAAATGGAGAGATGTGATGAAATATAAAGAAATAATTGAAAAATGTAATCCAAGTCAACAGCATGAAGAATTGAACGATTTACTTATTGAGTTAGAAAAAATAAGTATTAAAAATGTACTTGAGATAGGTGTTCACCGAGGTGGATCTCTTGGGGTTTGGGATGAAGCACTAAAACCAGAAATATTAGTTGGGATTGATACTCAAATATTACCAGAGGCAAATGAGGTTAAAAAGGCTATCTTAATAGAAGGTAAAAGCCAATCAAAAGAAGTATTTTCAGACGTGCAAAAGATTCTTAATTCAGATTATAAGAAGAGATACTTTGACTTCTTATTTATAGATGGTTCTCACTACCTGGATGATGTTCTTGAAGATTTTAAGATGTATAAGGAATTAGTTAGAGAAGGTGGAATCATTGCTTTTCATGATGTAATAATAAGAGGAAATGATACTTGTGAAGTACATAGAGCATGGGAACTAATTAAGAAAGACTACAAAACTAAAACTATTAGTTATAAGGATAAAGTAGGACCAACTGCTACTGGTTGTGGAGTTGTCTATCTATGAGTCAACACTTAGTTCCAGGAATAGAGTTTATTAATAGAGAAGCTGGAATTGAGCCAGAGATAGCAGACAATGTTATTTTTAATGGAGTTATAGATTGTAGTGAGAAGGTAGTAATTGAGAAAGATGTCTTTACTGGTCACATGACATACCTTCTTACAAATGCTCACGATCCAATGAAATTTGGAGAAGAAAGAAGAATATCTAGTATAAAAAAACCAATCACAATTAAAGAGGGTGCTTGGTTAGCTACTGGATGCATCATATTAGGAGGGGTAACTGTCGGAGAACACGCTGTAGTTGGTGCTGGTGCAGTTGTTACTAAAGATGTACCTCCATATACATTAGTAGGAGGTGTTCCAGCAAAGGTAATTAAAAAATTAAATGAAAATATTAGCTGACTTTCATCATTCGTCACTATACAGTAGCTATCTCTATACGCTTGAATCCAGACTAGGCCATGAAGTATATAGACAGATAGGAGAGGACTGGTTTAGTAAAGGATTTTGGAAGATTAATAGACAGGCTGACACTATAGCTCAGTACTTAGCCACTTATGGATATACCCCAACAGATGGTACTCCATCACTTAATCAGGTCCAATGGGTTAAAGACGGAATCTACTACTCAAGAGATCCAAACACTGGACAGATTCATAAAGCTATAGAGTTTAAGACTTTTATGGAGATGGACTTTGATGTAATCATTGCATCTATTCCAGACCACATAGAACCATTCAAAAAACTAGCTGAGATGAAGGGTGCTAAGTTTGTATTTCAAGTTGGTAATCACTTCCCTAATTTTAATATAAATGATATCCCAAACCTAATGAGCTCCACTATGCCTTCTAATGTTCCTTGTCATAGTGTGTTCTATCACCAGGAGTTTGATACAAATGTATTCTCTTATGAGAAACCAGTGAAGAGTAAAGAGATTCATAGCTATATGAACGTCATGAAGAACTATCCAGAAGCATTAGACTACTTCTTAGAACTAGAGAAAGCCCTTCCAGAATATACATTTAAGATGTTTGGATCTCAAAACAGAGATGGTTGTGTTACTGGTATAGACAACCTGGCTAAGTCAATGAAGAAGGCTAGGTGGATATTCCATGTTAAACCAGGTGGTGATGGGTATGGCCATGTTTTATTTAATACCTTCGCTGTTGGTAGACCATTAATTGCTAATAAGAGGTACTACGAAGGTAAGCTTGGAGGCACACTTATGGATGATAAATCAAGCATTATTATGGATGGATTGACAGTAAAAGAATTAGCTAGTATAGTTAGGAATAGAGAAGAAATCAACGGAACAATGAGTCAACTCTCATACACTAGGTTTAAAGAAAATGTTAATTTTGAAAAAGAAGCTAAATTAATAGACAAGTTTCTAAAGGAACTAAAATGATGAATTTTAAAGGAATAACAAAAGCACAAATGAACGTGTCTTGCCATAAGTGTCATAGAATAATTGGACCAACTCAACCAATAAAGAATTTATATGTCCAATATGGAGCAGGAGCAGGTTCATTCTGTTCTAATACGTGTGCAAAGATGGCATATGATGAAGTTGTAGCAAAAAATCCAGAACTAAAAACTAAAAAGGAAGAGATTTTTAAAGGAATCTAATGCCAATTAATAAATCTTGGGGTTGTAGTAAGTGTGAAGCACAATTTGCTTCTAAAGACGATTTAATAATCCACGTGAAAAAACATATAATTGCTAAAAGTGAACCACTTAAAAAGGAAGAACTTAAAGCTAAACCAGGACAAATAGTTCTTTCAACTTCAACTCCAGTTAAAACTCCAATTAAATTAACCTATTTATATAAGGGCCAGTGTCCAGATTGTGCTGGTCCTATTACTACTCTAGAGATAGACGTAGAGAAGAAACACTTTTATATAGCTATGTGTAATAGATGTAATAAGCAGTTAGACACCAGAGAGGTGAAAAAACTATGAAAAAAATATTAAAACAGGTTCTTGAAGAGAACCAAGAGGCTTTAGCTAGAAATGAAATCATGCTTGGTTTTGTTATTCAGAGATTAATTGAAGCTCCAGGTAATGAAAACCTTGAGAAGAACAAGAGAGATCTTGAACAACAGATAGCTAATCTGAAGGTGTTTATTAAATATCTAGAGGTAAAGAATAAATAGAGATGAAAGCAATCAAGATAGAACTTCAGATTAATAGAGTGTCTATTAAGAAAGATGACTCTATCTCGTTTACTGCTATTACTCCATCTTTGACAGACGAAGAGCTAGGAGAATTTAGAAAAATAAGTAAACTACTAGTAAATGCATTATTAGAACCACAAGATGGATCAGAGCAGGTTTTAGAAATTAAAGAGAAGATTGATGATGGTAGATCACCATCAAGCAGACTTAGAGCAGTAATATTTATACTATGGGAGCAAGAGGGTAAGATTGGAGACTTTGAAGTCTTTTATAGAATGAAGATGGAAAAGCTAATAGACTTTATTAAAGGGAAATTAGAATAATGGCTGATATTAAATATATTAAAATGATTATTAAACTTACTTATAAGACAATATTATCTCAATTAAAGTCCATGATTTTTTTGATAAAGGAGAATATTAAAAATGGATAGAGAAGATGAAAAAAAGATTATTGAATTAAGAAGTAGAAAACGACCTATGTCTTATTTTGATATTTCTCTTGAAATTGGAGTATGTCAAGAAAATGTTGGTAAGTTTTGTAGAAAGCATGGATTAAATAAAAATAATCATCATGGAAAGAAATTATGACAGAATGTAAATCAATTACTGAAAAATCATCTTACCACGCTATGCCAGTTAGAGCTGTTATTACTAATAGGTTTATTCTTGCATTAAAAATGGCTTTAACAGGTGAGATAATTACATACGTTGATGATAGATATTTAAGTGAAGAAGGTAAGGAAGTATTTAGGGAGGTATGGTAATGAAAAAGATAATGATTAAAATAGAGAAGATAGAACTTCCTAAAGACATGGCTGAGATTAAGATTAATGAAATTATAGATTATATAAACCAAGGGAAAGAATGATAGCAACAATAGCATTTGGATTACTTAGTATATATGAGCTAGTATATCTAGCCAATACTGGTAGCGATTTAGCTTTTATATTGTTTATAGCATTTGTAGCTAATACATACATCGCATATGAGGTAGAAAGTCAATAGAATGAAGTTCCCAGATATAGGCGGTAGACCAACTAAATATGAAGATGATATGCCACTAAAACTAGTGGAATATATCCAAGCTTGTATTGACGGTGAGGAAGTTCCTACGTCTGCTGGATTAGGCCTATTCATCGGGATAAATAGAGATACTGTTTTTGAATGGAGAAAGAAACATCAAGCCTTTTCCGACTCGTATGATTTAATGATGATGTTTCAAGAGAATGAGGTCTGGCAAAAAGCTTTGAAAGGTCAATATAATTCTAATATTTCTAAGCTGATGTTAGCTAATCATGGATACTCAGATAAGGTTAGTACAGAGAATAAGAATACTAATCTAGATGTTGATGTAAATGATATGGGTGATTCACCTGAAGAGGAGTTGAGTAATATTCTTGAAAGAATAAAGAAGCTACAGGATGAAGATAAATAACGAGTGTGAACAATGCGGAAAAGAGTTTAAAGCTGAAAGAAAAAACAAAATGTTCTGTTCCAAATGTGTTTTGGTTAGAAACAGAAAGTCTGTTAGTAAGTTCAGACAAAAGAGAAGAAGCAAGAAACCGACTGAAGATGAAGTTAATGCTTATGTCGACCATACAATTAAACAAATAGAATTTATAGAAGAATATAGGGGCTCTAAGTTAAAAGAACCTTGGGAATAAAATGATTTGTAAATCCTGTTATTCAATTGGAAAGATATTTGAATTATCTTATGAGAAGATTAGGAATAATCTCTGGCTTGCTAAATGTACTAATCCAAATCACTATACAGCTTTCTATGTTAGCTACCAGTTTATTGATGGTGGCTATTTTTTAAGACGTCAGAAGATGGCTAAACCAAAGAATGAATCATACTCAACAGGAGACATGGTTCATTATTGGGATGGAACACAAGAGAGAAAGATTAGTCGAGCTCACTTAGCTGATATTAGATCTAGAGCTGTTACAGAAGATGGAACTGTTTTGAGAGGTAAGAAGGGAATTAAGTATAATGTTGAACGAGGTGGTAAGATGTATCAAAGCGATAAGGTAATGGGATGACGGATACATTAAGCCAATTAATCAAACAAGCTGGAAAACTTACTACACGAATAGAGATTGATCGTGCTATTCGTGATCCCTACTTCTTTCTAACACGTTTTTGCTATACCCAGGATGAACACTGGAAGAGCAAAGGATTAGAATCTCCATTTAATTTAATTCCAGAGAAGGAATATATCAGAGACATTTGTGATATTTTCATGACTGAGGACTTAATTGTTATTGAGAAAACTAGACAGATGATGGCCTCATGGATTGCTTGTGCAATTGCTCTTTGGGATACAATGTTTAAAGAGGGAAGAAGAACCTTCTTAATGAGTAAGAAAGAGAAGGATGCCAATGCTCTTATTGATAGATGTAAGATTATCTATGAGAGATTACCAGAACAAATGAAAGAGAGATATAACAGAGATCCAGATAAATATCTGGAGATGAAATGGTCTAAGAGAAGTTCTATCATCCAAGGTATTCCTCAAGGTCCAGACCAGGTTCGTTCTTATACCTCTTCACTGATTATTCTTGACGAAGCTTCGTTCCAGGATAAGGCTGAGAAGGTATTTGAAGCATCCCAACCATCACTAATTGGTGGTGGTAAGTTTATGGCTCTAAGTACACCAAATGGAAGAGAGTGGTTTTGGAGAACGGTCTACGATGAAACTTAAAGTAATTAAAGATAAATACCACGTGAAAATAGAAACTCCAAATGGAGCTAGATATTCTATACCAATTGAAGTTATTAGGGGGATGATGGCTGGAGAGATTGAATCAAAGTATGAGAATGCTTGTGAGTTCTTAAATGCTGAAGATAAAGGTATTGATGTTAATGTGGATAAAATCAAGAAGATATTCGAGGAGAACATATGATTCTTAAACCACGCTGGAATCCCAAGAATAAGTTTTGTGTATTACGACTACACTATTCTGTTGATCCTGATAAGAACAATAAAGAATGGATAGAAAATGCCAAGCGTGGTATCTCTGATAGATCTTGGAATCGTGAGTATGAAATAGACTACGATACATTTGAAGGTAAGCCAGTCTTTGAGATGTTTAAAGAAGATCTTCATATAGCTAACTTTGATTTTGAACCAATGCCTACTAAGTTTGTATATCGTGGTTGGGACTTTGGCTATCATAGGCCAGCAGTTACTATTGGATGGATGAATGAAGAGGACCAGTTCTTAGTTAGACGTGAGATCCTAGGAGAAGATGAAGGTATTAAAGACTTTGGAACTAGAGTTCTGAATATTAGCAATAATGAGTTCCCTAATGCTAAATGGCTAGATGCTTGCGATCCAGCTGGCCATCAAAAGACTGATAAGAGTGAGTTTACAAGTGTTGAGGTTCTTAATTCATTAGGAATATATCCAACTAGTAAGCCAAGTAATATCCAGGAGAAACTAGAAATTGTTCGACAGAGATTGTTGAGAAGAAATGATGGTAAGGTTGGGTTATTAATCCATCCAGATTGTAAGAGAATCATTAATGGATTTAAGGGTGGATATAGATTCCCAGAAGAGAAGCAGGGCCAGCCACTAAAAGAAGAACCACTGAAAGATAACTATTATGATAATATCTTTGACTCAATGGAATACTTACTTACTAACTTCCTAGAACTAGCTCCTATTGTTGGTGGATCTGAACAAACAGGCGGAGTTAATGACATTATGAGAGATAAAGGAATGAGCATAGGAGAATACTTTTAATGCCTATTCAAGATAAATTAAAGACAAATCCAGAATTAATACAGGCTAATAGGCTTGTTGCTGAGTCATTGGATAAACTAATTGATCGAAGATGGGGTACTGTAACATTGATTTTCTCTGCCCAGAATGGAAAAATAGCCACAATGAAGGTGTCAGAGGAAAGCATCTATAAGATGAACCCTCCACCAATTAGGGAAAAAGATTGACATTTTGAATATAATCAGTATATACTTAAATAAAGTAGCTTGTCGGAGAAACCGTAGGCAGTTTTAGAATTTATCTAGAGCTGTCTTTTTTTATACATATGAACTTTGAAATTGTCACGATCATATCACTAATAACATTCATGACCTTGAGAGAAATAATACATTTTCTACAAGTCACAAAACTCCAAGAACTACTCAAATCAGTAGATATTACTGAATATCATAGAGCTAGGAAATCAGAAACGGTTAAATCTCCGTCTGAAAATGTTGTTATGGAACAGAATGATTTAGCAACTCCAGGAGAAGATTTTGATATCAGAAAAGTATCAGAGGTAGTAGTAGACGGAGTGAAGAAACCCATTAACATAATCAGATAATGCCTAAAAAATCCACCAAAATCAAACCAGAAGAATTAGAAACAGAGATCGAAGAGACTCAAGATGTTGAAGATCAATCTTACAAAGAAGAAGTTAAACCAGTTGAGAGTGAAGTAGAAGAATCTACAGAAGATGAATCAGAAGATAAAGAAGAAGTAGATGAAGAGGCTATTAAGAATGCCATGGGTGAAAAAGAAGATGAAGAAGAGGCTAAGAAAGCTAAGGGCCTTGAGAAACTAGAACGTGCTAAGAGATTACTTGCCTATGCTAAGAATGCTAGACGTAAGTATGATAGAGAATGGTTAAGTAGAGACTTGTTCAGAAGAGGGTATCAATTCGTATCTAATAACCAACGAACAGGTTCTATCACCATGAGTTCTAAAGCTAACTCTAAAATTCCAGTCAACTTGACTTGGGCCTTCGCTAGATCTATTAAGAACCAGGTAACATCATTCAAGCCTAAATGGGAAGTTCTTCCAGAGTTTAAAGGAAAGAAATCAGAGAGTAATGCTAGATTAGCTGGTAAGACCTTGGACCACATATTCAAGATAAATAACTTAACCAAGTTAGTTAAAGATGCTGTTACTCAAGGATTATTCTTTTCAGTTGGTGGCCCATTCGAGACATATTGGGATGAAGATTTTGATAACGGTAAGAATCAACCAAGGGGAGAAGTTAGAATCAGACTCCATGATCCCTATGATATATACTTTGATCCAAATGCTACAGACCTGGAAGAAGCCTCATTTGTTATTAAGGCTGTTAGAACAGACATTGATAAGATTAAGACAGATCCTAGATACAAAGACAAGATAAGAGACTCAGTAACAGGTGGTACTTTAAAGAGAGCTGAGAGTGAATACAAACAGTTCTTGATTCAGACTATCCAAGATAGCCAACAACAAACAGTTGATAATGAAACTACTATTCTTTATGAACTACAAGAAAAGACATTTGATGATGATGGTAATGTAAAGATAGAGGTTCTTACCTGGACCAATGAGATCCCAGAACCTCTAAGATTTGAGACCATTGACCAAGAGTATTACGACATGGAGATCTTCCAGGCTGATATGAATCCTCTTGAAATGTATGGTGAATCATGGAGTAGACACGTCATTGCAATGAACAGAGTTTACAATGCTTTAGAATCCTCAATGTTTGATTACCACTATAGATTTGCTAAGGGTAGACTAGTTATTGATAAGAACTCTGGAGTCAGAGCTATTGTTAATGAACATGGATCTATTATTGAAAAGAATAGGGGAGCAGAAGTTAAAGGTTTACCAATAACTCCATTACCTTCTTCTTTTGAACAACAATTAGCTAGAACAAGAACCAACATGGAAGATATTGCTGGAGTTCACGATGCAACTCTAGGTAGAGTTCCTTCAGCTATTAAATCTGGTATTGGAATTGCTGAACTTAAACAATCAGATTCTACTAACCAAGATGACTTGGTACAGAACCTTGAGGAATGTTTAATGAGACTTGGAGACAAGGTTCTTAAAAAAGTTGCTAAACACTACGACACACCAAGAGTCAAGAAGGTTGTTGGTACAGGTAGATTAGTTGAACACTTTGCAGTTGTCGGTGAAGGCTTCATTGCTGAAGATAAAGAGAAGTGGACCATTGGTGAAGAGAAATATCCATTGGCCCAGATTGCTTATAATAATGAGTTAAGTGTCAGTATTGGATCATGGTTAGCTTACACCAAAGAAGGTAGACAAAAAGTCTTATTAGATATGGCAGAAGCAGGATTGATTGATAAAGAAACAGTGCTAAAATACTTCGAGTTCCCAGATATCCAAGATATTGTGGACAAGACAAGGGTTGAGGCCTTAGTCGAGATGAAGAGAAAAGAAGCTCCAGAGATGCCAAGTGGTATTAGCCAGGAGCAGTTAGCATTGGCAGAGAATGAGATGTTAATGGAAGGTTCTCCAGTTCCAGTTGATCCTGAGACAGATGACCATGAACTACATATTGCTATTCATACTTCTATTATTGAAGATGAAAACAAGAAGCAGATAATGTCACATGTACAGGAACATAGAAGAGCACAGAAGGGCGGTGGAGCATCAATCCAGCCAACCCAAGCTCCTGTAGCTAACGAGATGCCACCAATGCCACCAACAGGTCCATTACCACCTCCAGTTATGCAAGATCCTACAATGGGATTAGCACAACCAGCTCCAAACATGATGCCACCAATGCCACCATCAGTTCCAGACATAGCTCAATTTAGTGCTGGAGTACCAGAATTACCTCCAACAGCATCAGCATTATTAGGAGGGCCAGGTAATCAAATGCCTACATCGTAGATGTCAGACAGTAGTAAATAGTATAGAAAGGAATGCATGACAGACAGTAAAAGCGTTTCCCCAGGCAGAAAAGTATCTGCTAAAGGAATGTCCGCAATGTCCAAATCAGACAGAAAAAATCCACCTGTTAAGCGAATCGCAAATCGCTATCCTCAATCGAGAAAGGGTGGTACAGTATAGCCTTAGCTATTTTGGTGGGCTTATTGGCTTCAGTAATACATATTTGTACTCTGAAGCCACTTGGCCCACCAAGACGGTTCGTAACCGATAATTGACGTTACAAATATAAAAAGAAAGGGAGTAAGCCTATGTCAGATGACATGCAACTGGAAGAAGTCCAGACTGTTTCTCCAACAGAAGAACTTTCAAAAGTAGAAGAAGTTGAAACCCCAGAAGAGTGGAGTTCACTTGACGGAAAGTCACAGGAGAGATTTCAAAAACTAGCTAACCTTAAAAGAGAAGCTGAAACAATAGCTCAAAAGGAAAAGCTAGAAAGAGAAAAACTCCAGTTGAGGTTAGAAGTCCTTGAGTCAAATCAAAGAGTTCCAATGCCAAAAACTAACAACATGACTGACGAAGAGAACCGAGCTTTTAACCGACTTCAAGAACTTGGCGTAGCTAATCAAAGCTATGTAGATAAAAAAGTGAATGAAAAACTCAAGGCTATTGAGGATCGAATGTACTTCGATCAGTTACACAATGACTTAGCCAGAGATATATCTTCACAAAGTGGGTTGCCAAAGTATGATCGGGATGAAATTGAGAGGGAAATGAAAAGAACTCAAAATTGGAATCCAAGAGCTGTTTATCGAGATATGTATCACGATGAAATAGTAGCTTACGAGGCAGATAAATTAACAAGTAAAAAACAAAAAGTTGTTAAAACAGAAGGTACTAAATCAAGAATCGGGACATCCCAACCTTGGACCAGAGAATCACTTGCTGAAAGGCTTAGACAGCCAGACGGAAAAGAATTCTTTACTAAGAACAGAGAGAAGATTCTAAAGATGCAGGGCCAACTGGAATAACTTTTTAAAAGAAAGGTAAAATGGCAAATTTTACAACCACAACTTCTGCTAGTTTTATACCAGAAGTATGGAGTCAATCGACCATCGTTGCAACCGAAAGTGCATTAGTCGTAGCTCCAAAAGTAAAAAGATTTGATGCTGAGTCAGCAGAATATGGAGACGTGATTCACGTACCTAATATTTCTAACTTTGATTCCGCTAGAGATAAGTCTGCTAACACTAATGTTACTTTAGACACTATCACTGAAACTTCAGTAGATATTTCTATCGATCAACACAAGTATGTTGCATTTGCTATCGAGGACAAATTGGCTAAACAATCCAAATATGACCTCACAAGTGAGTACACTTCAAGAGCAGGCTATCAGATCGCAAAGGCAGTCGACACTGACCTATTAGCACTCTATACAGGGTTCACTAATACTGACGTAGGTTCTTACGAATCCGACATCACTGATGCATCTATCCTAGCTGGTATTCAGCAACTAGAACTACAAGATGTTCCTATGGAAGATCGTTGTTTCATCATTCATGCTGGTCAAATGACTGCATTAATGGCAATCGACAAGTTCGTTAAAGCTGACTTCCTAGGCCAATATGATCTCCCAACAAGAGTTCAAGATGGTCCTTCAAGTAGATCTATGTTCGGTACTTTGTATGGTATCCCTGTTTACTACACTAATAATGTAGCTATCTCAACAGGTACAACCAACTACGTACATAACGTGTTGATCCACAAAGAAGCTTGGGCCTTAGCTATGCAATTAGCTCCAAGAGTCCAAATGGAATACGATTTAGACATGCTTGCTGACAAAGTTGTCACTGACATCATTTATGGTGTTAAGACACTTCGTCCAGAATTCGGTGTTGAGATCCGTTCAACCAAGGTTTAATTTTAATTAGAGGGAGGTCCGTAAGGACCTCCCTCCTTGGGAGACCAAACATGAATAAAATAGTTAAAGCAGTTCTCCCAACAAGGGGTTTAATTTATGCTAAAACTATCTCCAGCTTGCTTAAAAACATTAATCAAAGAGATATTATATTTTCCATTGGTTTACCTATGCCTAATTGTTTTAATGATGGTGTCAGGATTGCTCTTGATAATGGAGCTGATTACATTTGGATGGTCGAGGAAGATAACGAATTACCAGATGGCGTGCTTAAAGAATTACTTAGAGTTGCAGAAAAAGGAAATCCAATTGTCACCATGGACTACACAGTCGGAGCTGGAAAATCCCACGTCTATGAAATAGATGGGAAGCCAGCTTGGTGTGGAATTGGATGTACATTAATTAAGAGAGAGGTATTTGAAAACATACCAGAACCATGGTTTGAAGTTGATAAAAACCTCAACTTCGTGGATGATGGATTTAAGATAGTACAGATACCTAAAGAAAATGTAGGAAAGAAGTTCGGTGGACACGATTCACTCTTCTTCTACATAAAAGCCAAACAATACCCGATAACGGTGCTGGAAGGCTGGCATGGAGATCACTATAGGTGCAAAGAAATGCCAAAACGAGAAATGAATAACGGTAGTTATAGTATATATACATTATAGAAAAGGAAATTATGGCAGTAAATAATAATCATGATACAGCTTTTGTTAAAGTCTTAACCTGTTCAGATGCAAACCAAAAAGAGGACATGCTCTTAGTAAGAACACATGTCACATTAGTAGCTAGTGGAGCTTGTTTTGTCAATTTTGATAAAGCAGTTACAGCAGAAGGAAGATTTAGATTGGTAGCTGATACTCCAGTTAGTTTTGACATTTCATTTAGTCAATTAAACTATATGGCTGATACAGGAACTCCAACAATCCACGTAATAGCTTCTAGACAATAGAAAGGCCAGATGGAGAAAGAGGAATTGGTTCAAAAAAGACTACAGTCTTTAATATTAAAGAATGTTAAGGATTACTTTTCTGATCTATTTGAGAAATACTTTAAAAAGACTCTTTCAGTTAAGGTCGAAAATCAGGACACTAACTTACACAAGGAAGTGGCCAAGAATACACGTGGCGTAAAAGAACGAATAGACAAATTGATTAACAAGGAAGTGTCTCTGTCAAAGATAGAAGAGACACTTCAACAAATTAGAGATAAAGAAGTTGGAAAAGATCGTACTATAACTGGCAGAGTTCAAGCGGAAGTGCTAAACTTTCCAGAATTCCCAAAATCTTTTGAAGTTTCTAATTTTCCATTATCAACTACAGCCTTTGAGATCACTAATTTTGACGATATTAAGTTCCCAAAGGCAGAAAAGCAAGAAAAAGTAGATATTTCCCCTCTAGTGAAGGGTTTTAGCGACCTAAAAACGGGTTTAAAAAAGATAAATGATTTACTACCAGGCTTAAAACCAAATGAATTCCCAGAATTCAAGTTTCCTAAGCAATTTTCAATGAAAGAGGGCGATGATATTAAAAAAGCTGTCAAAAAGATGGAAGAAACCATCAGTGATGACTTAGTTGCTTTATCTAAAGTAATAAAAGAGATAGAAGTTGGTGGAAGTGGAGGTTCAAGCGGTAAGGTTGAAGTTACTAACTTCCCACCACAACACATTCCAACACCAGTTACAAACATTAACATTAATAGTTTACGAGGAGTTCCACTTTCTACAGTGGTTACTGTTGGCACAACAGCAGTACCTTTGCCAGCTACAGCATTAAGCCAAAGAAGATCATTACTTGTATTCAATAATTCAGGAAGTCCAATCTTTATTGGAGGTGCTGATGTAACAGTTGCTAATGGTATGCCAGTTATGGACCAGGGATACTCTCCTCCAATTGATGCTGGCCAATACATGAAAGTGTATGCAATAGCTGAAACAAATGGGAATGAGGTTAGGGTTCTTGAGATTAGTAACGATGCTGAAGGGAACTGATGGTACAGATGCAACAGATAGTTGATCGCTTGAATAGTACTGTTTGGACTAGATTAGTTCCTTCTTCTATTCATGGTGTTGGTGTTTTTGCTATAAGAGATATTCCAGAAGGTACGGTTTTAGTATGCGATACTCTTTTACAAGAAGATTTTATTCTTAATGAAGAGTATTTTTTAAAACTAGATAAATCTATTCAAGAAATAATTTTAGATAGGAATGCATGGGTAGATGATAACATAAGCTTTCATTCACCTAATGCTGATGCAGATATATCAAAATTTATGAATCATTCCAATAATGAAAATTATGATTTATCTACTGGTAAAACAAATAAATTAATAAAATGTGGAGAAGAAATATTTTCTAACTATAATTTTTATTATAAGATTTTAAAAAAAATATCCCAAGATCATATAAAAATAATAAAAGGAGTTGGTAATGTCTGATACGGGTCAGGTCTATGCTGGAACTGGAACAAGTATAGCTGGTGCTAATATTGATTGGAATAATCCTTCAAATATTACTGGTACTGGTGATGATGCTTATGCTACTACTGCTTCTACTTTAGGTACAGGAAGTCCATACGACACTCTTGCACAAATGGTAAAAGGAGGAATTGCATCTGGAACAGATCTATCTACTGGTTCTAATGTTTTTTCTACTTCAGATTCAATTTGGACATATGGAGACTCTACTGAACTTTGGGGATTAACATGGACAGCAGAAGATATAAATGCTTCAAATTTTGGTTTTAGAACACAAATAATAATTTCTGACCGATCAGATCCATTAGAAGCAACTAATTATGGATTTTCAATTCCAACTGGATCTACTATTGATGGAATTATAGTTCGTGTAGAAGGAAAAAGCTCTACAACAGCGTGTTTATTATCTAACTCTATGATTTTAACTCCAGATGGAGAAAAATTAATTAGAGATATAAAAATTGGAGATAAAGTTTTATCAAGAGATAATTCTACTGGAAAATTAGTTGAAGATACTGTTTTAGATGTTTTTATATATGAAAAAACTCCTCGTAAGATGTACAAAATTACATCTAATGAAGGAATTGAAAAAATAGTTATTACTGGAGATCATAAAGTTTATACCACTAATGGTTATAAAAAAATGGAAGATTTATTGCCAGGTGATATTTTAATAAAAAGAGATAGAGAAATAACAATAAATAAGATTAAATCAGAATTAATAGATGATTCAGTTTTCACTTTAAAAATAGAGAAAAACAATAATTTCTTTGCAGATGATATTTTAGTACATAATTTCTCTTTAAATCCATCTTATGCAAAAGTAGATTATATAAGCATTCAAGTTTATTATACTGAACCAGTTCCTTCTTCTTCTGAGTCACCATCCTTATC
>Ga0100403_1001163_pt1 | contig 24289 bp, 28 predicted proteins | sample CryGeymet201501t_FD_83663 | JGI IMG/M metagenome (GOLD analysis project Ga0100403, IMG submission 83663) | Groundwater microbial communities from Crystal Geyser aquifers in Utah, USA - Crystal Geyser metaG 2015-01t | ecosystem: Environmental > Aquatic > Deep subsurface > Groundwater | place... | reverse complement strand
GATGAACATTATATTCAAAACAAAGCCAATATTGTAAAGCGAGTGTTTGATGTCGAAAATGTTACCCGCGAAGGTTCAATTGGTGTCGGGGATACCGAAGGTGATATTCCGCTACTGGAGATGGTAGACACTCCGATTTGTTTTAACCCCAATCGTCGTCTATATGAATATGCCAAACAAATGGAATGGAAAACGGTGGTTGAACGTAAAGATGTTATTTATGAACTTTAGTTTTAAATATGAAACGACTTTATAAAAGCAATGAAGATAAAGTGCTATCCGGTGTAGCTGGTGGGGTGGCTGAATACTACGAAATTGATCCGGTCTTGATTCGTCTGATCGCTATATTTATCACTATTGTCACGGGAATTTTTCCGATGGCGCTCATGTATCTTATTGCGGCTTTGGTTATACCGAAAAAGTTTTAATTACCTCGTGTCATTTAGAGCGGCGCTAAAGTAGAGACCAGGCAACATCATAAAGCCAAGGACAATAAAAGTAAGATTAAAGGGCAGATAAAGCAAAGTCGCACTACCGAGCAGCGCTCCAAACACGTTGGCCAAGGGACGTAAGAGACGGAAAAAACCAATCGTGTTGGCATCAGAACCGTCGGTGTGTTTAAAGAAGTAGCTTTCGGTAGTAGCCTCGACCATAGAAGCCCCGACTCGGGTGGTAAATATTAATATCATCCAGGCGAGCAGGTTGGCTTCGCTCATAAAGGCTAGCCAGGAACTAGAAACGGCCAGCACCAAAAATCCCCCGGCCATTATTTCTTTCTCGCCAATCCATTTATCGGCCATTAAACCAATTGGCCACTCAAAAATAACGTAGGCAAACAATCCGATAGCGGTGATGTAGCCGATTTTGTCCCAGGTAAAACCAATTTCGGTGGCGAGGTAGAGGGGAATATAAATTATGGCCCATGCAAAAAATATTTGTAGGAGTAAGTGAGAAAACATGACATTACGGATGTCTTTATAGAGCCACATACAGCGAATGGATTTTCGCATGTGAAAATGATTGTAGCTTTGGTCTGTAAACTCTTTAAAACGCCACAATAAAAACAGAATAAAAAATATAAATATACCAGCCGCGTAATAGTAGACTAGCTTTAAGTTATTTGTACCATCGACAATTAGGCCCATAGCTAGTGGAGCCAAGGTGGCAGAAATACTCATTAGCGCCAGGGTTAATCCTCGCTTGCTACCAGTTCCAGATTCGTTGGTCCCAATAATGGATTCAGAAAAAATATCAATGTTTAAATAGAGGAGAGGGTTGATAGTCAGAAATACTACAAAAGCTACTATGGCGGTAGTGCTACTCTCAGCGGCGCCCATAGTCACCAAAGAAGCAATATCAATTATGGCTAGAATGATTGAAAGTTTTACGTTGCCAACTACTCGTAAGGCGTGTGAGAAAAACAAAAAGGCGATCACCGCTAAGGCTGAGCCGATGGTGTAGAGAGCGCCCACGCCTTCTGGAGAGAGATAACTCTCCATGTAGGTGGAGTTTATGTAGGCCACCATCAGACTGTGAAAAACAAATAAAATAGACAGCGGGAATATATTCCAAAACTGCATTGGTGTGTGGTTTGTGTGTCCAATATTGTGTCTACGATATAGGCTCATAGTGGCTATATTGTACCGCGAGAGTGATAGTGGGTAGCTTTTCTTTTCCCCTGCAAATAATCACTGTTGGGACATTTAAGAGTTGGTATGTACAAAAAGTTCGAGGTTAAACCTCGAACTTTTTGTAACTCTTAAGTTTAAACAGGTCGGTCCTGTTTGTTGGTATATATTGATGGCGAGCGTTCGGTTTCCTTGTTCCAGGAATTTGCCCTAGGAAAGGGGCAAATTCGGAACGAAAGGCGCACATTGTCGCTACGCTCTGTGTGCTTCTTTCTATATACCTATAAGAACCGGAATAACCATCGGTGTCTTGTTGGTTTTCTGCATCAAGAAACCAGAAATTTTATCTGTGATTTCATCTTTAACATAATCCAAATCAAGCGGGTTCATGTGCTCAGTGCTTTTTTCAACTGTCTTCTTAATGAGCACGCGGGCTTCGGAAAGTAGTTGTTGGTTTTCTCGCAAGTACACAAACCCCCGAGAAATAATATCTGGTGATTTACGTAGCTTACCGGTTTTGGAATTGACGGTGGCAATAATAACGAACATACCATCCTCAGATAATGATTTTCGGTCACGCAATACTACTTCCTGGCGAGTACCAACCGTGAAGCCGTCTACATAGACGTCGTCATTCGGGGCTTTTTCTTTGTGGACGATTATTTCTTCCCCTTTCTTAATATCAATTAAGAAACCATTATCAGGCACGACAATATTTTCTTTTGGAAAACCGTTCTCGATAGCCACATACATATGGCTCTTGAGCATGAAGTGATGACCATGAACCGGAATCAAGAATTTTGGTTTTAAGGTCTGATGGATCCAGACTAACTCGCCGGCGTTACCGTGACCAGTGGAGTGGACCGCTGCTGACTGGACGGTCACCACCTTCACGTTACGACGATAAATATTATCTTTAAGCATTTGAACAGAAATTTCATTTCCGGGAATAACCGAAGAAGAAAGCACGATGGTGTCCCGATCGTTCAAAGTAATGAATTTATGTTTGTCAGTCGCCATGCGCATCAAAGCCGCAAACTCTTCTCCTTGAGCACCGGTAGAGAGAATAACGATTCGGTCAGCCGGATAATCGCCCATATCGTTGGCAGTGATAAAGGTTTTAGAATCAACTTTTAGAAGTTCAGCCGTAATAGCGATATCAATACTGTTCTTAATACTTCGCCCTTCGAGCACTACTTTCTTGCCGTATTTTTCACAAGAGCGAATAACACTGAATAACCGCTCGAAGTTGGAAGCGAAAGTTCCAATGATCAGACGACCAGTTGCGTCTTTTACAATCTTATCGAGGTTCTCTAGTACCGCTGTCTCTCCAGCGGAGAAGCCAGCTTGGTGGGCGTTGGTCGAATCACATACGAGAGCAATATTATTGTCTTGTCCGATTTCTTTCCACGCTTTAGCTTCTTCATCAACCACCTTACCATCAATGTGGGTTAATTTTACGTCACCAGTAATAACCACGTTTCCATGTGATGTAACTACCGATATACCCATTGCGTCCGGAATAGAGTGGGTAACGGGGAAGGTTTTTATTTTGGTGCTACCAACTGTGAAAGATTCTCCTTCTTTAACAACGTTGATGTTAAAAGGCTCCATCTGCGGAAATTCTTCTTGGCGTTTTAGTATCATTAAAGAAGTTAGGTATTGAGTGTAAATTGGTGGATTGCCAATTCGTTCCATTACAAACGGAATACCACCAATGTGGTCGAGGTGGCCGTGAGTAATAACCAAAGCGCGGATCTTGTGCTTTCTTTCCTCTAGATATTGGGTGTTGGGTAGAATGTAATTTATACCCGGAGCGTTACTTTCTTCAGATACGAACTGAAAACCGATATCAAAGATAATGATATCGTCCTTGGTTTCGACGATAGTCATGTTGCGACCAATCTCTTCTACTCCGCCCATTGGGATGATTCGTACTACATCCTCATCAGTTACTTCGGGTAAGATCGGGGCCTTGTCATCAGTCGGGGCCATGCGGTGGCTTAAGGCCGGGCTGGTCATTGACCGGCGGTTATCACGACGCGGTGAGCGCTTGCGGGTATTTTTTTTGTGCCCACTTTGGCCAGGCCCGCTTTGTCCAAAAGTTCGTTTCGGATTAGGTTTTTTGCTAGACGGAGATTGGCTGTCATCATTACGAGACGAAACCCGGGTTTGACTCCTGTTTCCTTGGTAACGATTGTGACTGCGCGGCGGTCGGCTACTGTTCGTTCGGGGGGTTCGGCTATTGTTCGATCGGTTTGTGTTTTCTGTGTTCATAATTTAATTTTTACGTTGTACAAGTAATTTATTAATCCTTATTAAAAATTGGCCATACTGATTCGGTTTTTATATACCAGTCTTCTATATTGGAGAATCTTTCATTCGGGGTCGACATTTTCTTTATTGGTTCTCTAGCTAAAGATTTTTGCTCGATTGAGGTAATAGTTGGAACAAATAAGAAAATGGCTGGTACCGTAGCGTTTAACTCGCTAACAAAGGTGTCGATGGCTTCTTGGCGGACTTCGGTGCTGGTGCTGGTTCTGGCTTTGGTGAGGACTGAGTCGGTAGTAATGTTGGCATAAAGCGCCACATTGAGGCCAGGGTCGTTACGCTGACTGGAATGCCAGAATGGATAAAAGTCCAAACTGCGTCCGACTGAGGTCCCAAATAAGAGAGCTTCGTAGTCACGGGTTCGAATAACCGCTTGCGTCAAATCAGATTGTTCAAACTGTCGAATACTGACCGGGATACCAATTTCTCCCCAAGCTTTTTCAAGATACTCTGCGGTGGCGGCCAAAAACTGCAGATTTGCAGTGGCTATATCAACCCGCAATTCAGTCTCGGAACCGTCAATTTTTTTGACCCACACTCCGTCACTGTTTTTGTTCCAACCATTAGCTTCGAGTTTATCCATCAAGTCTTGTTTATTGGTGGTCGCTGTGTTCGAGCTGGTGGCTAATCCATTTATTTCAAAACCAGTGGGGATTGGGCCGGTAGCTTTGAGGCCATGTCCGTCTAGCGCCACCTTAACCAATTCTTCTTTATCAATTGCTGCTTCCAATATTTTTCGCACTTCCGGCTGGCGCAGGGCGGCTGATTTATTCTGGTTGAAAAATAGGGCGAAAGTCCTCGGTAATGGTGATTCTGTGTTAGTTAAATCGGGCCGGACCGCCTCTATTTCTTCAACAAAATCGGCTAAACCAGTAGCGCTATCAACTTTACCTTCTTTTATGGCACTGACCAAGGCCGGGGCGTTAGTAAAGAAAGAAATGGTGATGGTCTCTATTTTAGGGGGGTTAATATGATCCTTAAATGCTTCTAGGGTATAGCCGTCAATTAAACCAGAGGCACTTCTTTTAACGGTTTTGATACGGTACGGGCCAGAACCAACCGGCTCGGTGTTGTGTTGGCTAAATGGTATCTGATCTACCAATAAATCTTTCCACTCGTGGTGGGGAAGAATGCCAACGGTTAGGTTTTCAACAAAAGGAGTGTATGGTTCTTTGAGGACAAAATTTATCTCATACTCACCCAATTTTTCAACCACTACGTCATTGAAATTACCTTGCAGAGGACTCTTAAGTTCGGGATTTTGGATAAGACCGATAGTAAAAACCACATCGTCGGCCGTAAGCGGGACTCCGTCATGAAATTTTACATCATCGTGTAAAACTACGTTGTAGACCGTGGCGTCAGATGAAAGAGTTATGGATTTGGCGATGTTTGGTACCAACTCACCGTCGGTGCTAACTTCCAAGAGACCATCAAAAATCAGAGTAGACATGTCTTGATCCGCTCGGGTGATGGCTAAAGCTGGATTTACAAACCGTGGTGATCCCATAATTCCTTCGCGTAGTTCTCCGCCAGTTGTTGGCACCTCAACGCTATTGGCTTTATTGGTATTAAGAAGAATTAAAGACACACTTACTACCAAACCGACACTAAATAAATACAATAAAAAGCGATCGCTTGGCCGTCGGCCATCAATAAACTCAAAATATTTCTCTACCAAACTGCGTCGCTTTTTCGCGACCCGCTTCGGAATAAATGGATTGTCCATGAATTAATAAGCTATAAATAACCGATTCAGGAGTGCTGAAACTAGTATCAGACTTCTTTAAAATCTCAAAACCAGCATACATAGATACGCTATTTTTGGAAGAAGCCTAGTGAATACGAATACTAAAGATGAAACGTAGACACGAATGGAACCGTCGTTAGATAACGAGGGAAGCAATTGCTGAGAGTACAAATAATATACCTACGACAATAGATAGACGAAAGAGGAATAGCTCAGCTCCGCGACGTTGATTGAATGTTGCGCTGTAGTTGTCACTACCAAAAGCTCCACCGAGACTAGAACCACGCTGTTGCAGCATGATTACGGTCACCAGTATGATGGAGAGGATGATTTGCACGTACGGCAACACCGACGATAAAGTTTCCATATCGGTGTCGATAATAGCAGAGATGGGGTGGTAGGGCAAGGTAGGGGTTGGGGTCGGAGAGTAAGCTACGTAATTGTTATAAAAAGCCACCCATTTGTATGTATGCATCGCTACCGGCCAAGCGACTCCGCTTTGCACAAGGTGGGGCTTCTAATCTAGAGACAACATTAGTAAGAAAAGAAAAAGGCCGCGCTTCGCGCTGCCCCTTATTTTGACACTGTAGCAAACTAAACTATAATGTCACTCGCACGAAGGAGGTGTAACGCTTCTTTCGTTTGGAAAGTTAGAAGTAATGTAAAACGAAGTAATTTAATAAGAAAAAGACATATGTCAGAAGTAAAAATCAAACCATTAGGAGATCGAGTTGTGATTCGTCCCCTTACTGATGAAGAAGCTGGCAGTAAGTCAGCTTCCGGAATTATTATTCCCGATTCCGCTGCTAAGGAAAGAAGTGATCAAGGTGTGGTAGTAGCGACAGGTCCCGGCGCCCGCGATGATGATGGTAAGCGAATGGAAATGGAAGTAAAAGTGGGTGATAAGGTTATTTTCAAAAGCTGGAGCGAAAAGATGAAAGTTGAAAAGGAGGAATACTGGATTATCGCCGAGTCAGACATTCTGGGTATTATTGGCTAACCTAAATATTGAACATGGCAAAAGAAGTAATTTTTGACGAAGACGTAAAGAAAAAACTAAAGAAAGGAGTTGATACAGTGGCTAACGCTGTCAAAGTAACTTTAGGCCCCCGCGGCCGTAATGTGATTATCGATAAAGGCTACGGTGGCCCAATGATAACCAACGATGGTGTCTCAATTGCTAAAGAAATCACTCTCCAAGATAAATTTGAGAACATGGGTGCCGAGATGGTCAAGGAAGTGGCCAACAAAACCAACGAACTAGCGGGAGACGGGACCACTACCGCTACTGTCTTGATGCAGTCATTGGTGACGGAAGGGCTCAAACAAACTACCATGGGGCTCAATTCTATGGCCGTACGCACTGGTATGGAACACGCTGCTCAAGATGTGGTAGAGGCTTTAAAAGCCATGGCTACTCAAATCAATTCAATTGAGGAGATTAAGCAAGTAGCGACTATTTCGGCTGAAAACGCTGAAATTGGAGCCAAAATAGCGGAGACTATTGATAAAGTTGGTAAGGACGGGGTGGTAACTGTAGAGGAAAGTCAAAGTTTTGGTATCGAAACTGAATTCACCGAAGGTATGCAATTTGACCGTGGCTACGTCTCTCCATATATGGTAACCAACGCTGAGCGGATGGAGTCTGAATATAAAGACGCTCATATTCTTATTACTGATAAAAAGATTTCCAGTGTCCAAGAAATTCTACCGCTTCTAGAGAAAGTAGCCCAAAGCGGTAAGAAAGAATTGGTGATTATAGCCGATGATATAGAAGGAGAAGCGTTGGCTACTTTTGTAGTGAACAAGCTTAAAGGCGGTTTTTCCGTGCTAGCTATCAAAGCGCCCGGTTATGGTGATCGTAAGAAAGACGTTCTCCAAGACATTGCCATTCTTACCGGCGGAACGGTCGTGACAGAGGAAATTGGTCTCAAGCTAGAAGACACTGAACTTTCACAACTTGGTAAGGCTGACCGGGTGGTATCAACCAAGGAAAATACTGTGATTGTTGGTGGGGCAGGGCAAAAGTCTGAAATCGAAGATCGAGTAAAAGCGCTGCGAACGCAAATTGAACAAGCTAGTTCAAAATTCGACAAAGAAAAGATGGAAGAACGAATTGCCAAACTTTCCGGCGGGGTAGCAGTGATTAAAGTTGGAGCCGCCACCGAAACCGAGATGAAATACCTTAAACTTAAGATTGAAGACGCAGTAAATGCCACTAAAGCGGCGATTGAAGAAGGGATTGTGCCGGGTGGAGGAACGAGTCTAGCGCGAGCGGCAGCCGTGGTAGAAAAAGGTATTCTCAGTAAAAAAGATTTAAGCAAAGAAGAATTGGTTGGCTACAACATCGTTCTTAAGGCTCTAGAGATGCCACTACGTCAAATTGCCGACAACACCGGTAAACACGATGGCGCCGTAATCGTCGAAAAAGTTAAAATGGCTGGTGGTAACGCTGGTTATGACGCAGCTAAAGGTGAAATGATTGATGACATGATCAAAGCCGGTATCATCGACCCAGTAAAGGTAGAGCGCGCCGGTGTCCAACACGCTGTTTCAGCCGCTGCCATCTTGCTCACCAGCGAGTGTGCCATTGCTGATGCCCCTGAAGATGACAAACCTGGTATGCCAGATATGAGTGGTATGGGTGGCATGGGGGGTGGAATGTATTGATTCTAAACATTTATTGAGTTGATTAATTGAGAAAAGCGTGTGCCCTTACGGGACACACGCTTTTTTTCTAAAATCACCAAGTCTGTAGCCAACACAATAAACTGTAAAGATCACCTCTTTTGCAAACTTACGGTTTTTTGGAAAAAGTTTGAATCTGAGTCTGCCTATAGACTGTCGTACTGTGATATCTAATACATCATATCTTTTTCCTGTTTTCTCACTAACCCAGTCCATAATCTCATGTAAACGCCAAATTCTGGTTGGGTTGCTCATGAACAGATGCATAATATGAAATTCAATTGGTGTAAGGGAAATTCTTTTGCCACATAACTCAAACAGATGTATCTCAGGAATCAAACACATTCCATTAAAGATGTACACAGTTAGATCATCATCACGCAGATCATCTTTCATAAACCATTCCTCCTTTTTCTTTTTAAAACTTACATTCTATTTTTTATTACGTCAATATAAAAGAAACAGCGCGGGCCTTTGGCCCGCGCTGTTATCGCTAACGAACGGCGGCTGATCGTACAAATGGTACGATTTTGCTTTTTGTTTGACCGGTAAGGTCAACGTGACCGGGTTCGACCAGTTTTGCTTCATCAACAAATACAAACTGGACTATGCCATTTTTGCCTTTATGATTCGCATTCACTAGCCCACATTTGCAATTACAGGTCATATTCTTCGGGGCAGCAAGTTTGGTGTAATGTACTCCACTGGATGAAAATTTTTCACCCGGAGCCAGGTCACCGAATTTTTTCATGGGTTTCTCCCTCTTATCCATAAAATAAGATAATACTTAGTCGTGTAGTGTCAAGCATCCTTACCCATGGTAAAATGTTTATCATTACTGAATAAACTTGATTTATTTTATGTCGACCATTTGGATTATATTAGGGGTAGCCGCAGTAGCCGTATTTTGGGCTATCTTCGCCTACAACAATTTTGTAAAGCTAGTACAACGGACAAAGGAGGCGTGGGCGGATATTGATGTTCAGCCAAAACGACGTTATGACCTGATTCCCAATTTGATTGAAACAGTCAAAGGCTACGCGGCACACGAGCGAGAGACTTTCGATGCGGTGGTGGCCGCGCGCGCTGAGGCGACCAAGATACACGTCGATCCAGCCACTATTACTCCCGAACAAATTCAGGCCATGGCCGGAGCCGAAGCCAATTTAACCGGTGCTCTAGGAAAACTGATGGCTATTGCAGAAGCCTATCCTGATTTGAAGGCCAACCAAAATTTCGGTCAACTCCAGACTGAGCTATCCGACACCGAGAACAAAATCCAAGCTGCTCGACGTTTCTATAACGGCAACGTGCGTGATCTTGCTATTGCCCTACAGTCTTTCCCGAGCAACCTTATCGGTAAGATGTTTGGTTTCAAAGAAGAAGAGTACTTTGAGCTTGAGGAGGGAAGTGTAGAGAAGGAGAACGTACAAGTTAAGTTCTAACAAAAGCGCTATGGCCAGAATATTTTACTTTCGAGTGATACGAGCTAAATAAAAACTATTTTTTATTTACTAGTGAACTAAGAAAGCAAAAAATTAATTAAATAAATTTTATGGCAAGAATTTTTTATAACAAATTAATTCGGGACAAAATTCCTGAAATAATTGAAGGTAAAGGAGAATTGTGTGACGTACGAGTACTGGATGATGCTCATGAGTTTCAGCAGGAACTCCTAAAGAAGATAATTGAAGAAGCGGGTGGCTTAGTAAAAGCTCGTAGTCGAAATGATCTTCTCAGCGAGTACGCTGATTTGATGGTGGCTCTTGATACACTGATGCAACTGATGGAATTCTCAGAAGCAGATATTAAGACTGCCTTAGAGGAAAATATCGCCGAAAAAGGTTCCTATAAACGCCAGCTTTTCTTGCATTGGTCAGAGGATGGCGAATATCACAGCAAAGAATCACCGCAAGGAATCCGACATGAGGCAGGGGAGTAATCTATTTAAAACTAAAGCGTTTTTCATAACAACTCTGGTTTTTTTGGTGTTGCCAGTGACTGTTTTTGGTTATGAAAAAATTAATAGCTTTGATTCAATCATTACTTTAAACAAGGACGGTTCATTTAATGTTGGAGAAGTTATCCAGTATGACTTTGATGTATTTAATAAACACGGAATTTACCGAACAATTCCCCTTAACCATCCCCAAGAAGCTTCGGCTTGGTATAAAGAACGCCAAATTGACGTCGCTGTAAGTAGTGTTCAAGTGGACGGTGCGTCTGTTCCTTTCAGTCTAAGTGAGTCTGGCAATGAACTCCAAATCAGAATTGGTGATCCTGATGTCACTATCACCGGTGTTCATGAATATAAAATTTACTACCAAGTAGAAGGTGGTCTTTCTTATTACGGAACCAATAACCCAGAATTATACTGGAATGTCACTGGTACCGATTGGGAAGTCCCGATCCTGTCCGTCAACGCCACCGTCAATGACCCTGACAACACAACGAGCAATGAGCGAGCTTGTTATCGCGGCAGTGATGGCGGCTCACTATCCTGCGATATCCAAACGGCTACTTCCGGCCCTGTTACTTTTAGTACCAACAATTTGGCTCCCGGCGAGGGCTTAACCATCGCCGAGTCAATTGATCGAACTAAAGTAGACGTCAACACTATTGAAAAAACCAGAACTTTTTTTATCTTGATACCAGCCTTGTTAATGGCGTTGGTCTTATTGATATATTGGCTGTACCGGGTCAAAACCAGACACCAGCTAAGTGCTCCCATCATTGCTGAATATGAACCCTATCCGGAGGCTTTGCCGATGTACTCCGGAGTTCTTTTCGACGGGCGACTTGATCCCAAAGATATTACAGCTGGTCTTCTGTATCTGGCTGAACAAGGTTTCATTAAAATCAGAAAGACTGAAAAGAAAGTTTTGTATTTTTTTGAAGTTGATGACTACGAAATAGAATTGCTGAAAATGGTTGAAGAACTACCAACTCATTTTCATGATGAAATTTTGAGTTTACTTTTTAGCTCGTTTGAACCGGGCGAAAAGGTCTTGTTAAGTTCCCTTAAAGGCGATTCTTCCAAGCAACGACGCAATCAAAAAATATTATTGAATTTAAAAACCGCCGTAGCCAAAGACGTAGAAGACCGTGGTTTTTACGAGCAAGTCATTAAACTAAAGTTCGTTTTGCCATTTTTAGCTTTATTAGTAGTTGTTTTTGTATTGCTGGGTAGTTTCTTGGGTGAAGCCACTGCTTTTATTATTATTGGCACAGTGGTGATTTTGTTTGTGGTTTTTGCAGTTATCTATCGTCGTCGCACCAAAAAAGGTTATAAAGCCCTCCACCATCTCATGGGTTTTAAAGACTTTCTGTCGGTGACTGGAAAGGAGCGTTTTAAATTCCATAATTCCCCCGAGAGAAATCCGGAAAAATTCTTAGAATATCTACCCTATGCGGTGGCACTCGGGGTCGAGAAAGAGTGGGCCGAAGTCTTTAAGGATGTCACCATACCGACTCCAACTTGGTATGAGGGTAGTAGTGGTACATTTTCAGCGGTGGCTCTCACCAATAATCTCGGCGCTTTTTCGACCGCTTTTGCTAGTTCCTCTGGTTCTTCTGGCACGTCTGGTTCGTCCGGTGGTGGCTCGGTGGGCGGTGGTTCTGGCGGCGGGGGAGGAGGTAGCTGGTAGCTTAGTTGGTAATTTTGTATACTCAAGTTATGGGAATGTATAAAAAACTAGTAAGAGACAAAATTCCGGAAAAGATTACTCAAAACGGTGAAATTCCAGAAACACGTATTCTTAACGAAAAAGAGTTTTTGGTTGAAATAAAAAAGAAGTTGCTCGAAGAAGCCAGTGAATGTGCCGCAGCCATTAACGTCACTGAACTTACCGAAGAATTAGCTGATTTGGAAGAAGTAATTTTAGCGATTTTACGAGTACAAGGCATTGCTCCTCAAGCAGTGGAAGATGCGCGGCAGGAGAAATTTAAGAAAAGAGGCGGTTTTGAAAAACAGATTTATCTTGAAGGAATAAAATAAAATGGCCACTTTATACACACAACAAGGAAAAAACATACGAAAAACTTGGTTTTTAATGATGTGGTTTTTTGTCATCATTATCGCCATTGGTTATTTTGTAAGCGTTCTCTATGGTAATCCAGCAATACTGTATATTGCCGTTATCTTTTCCATTGGCATGAACTTTTATAGTTACTGGTACTCAGATAAATTGGTTCTTAAAATGACTGGAGCCGTACCGGCCAGCATGACTGAACATCGCGAGCTCATCAACGTGGTTGAAAATCTTTCTATTACGGCTGGTCTCCCAATGCCAAAAGTGTATGTAGTCAATGACGTAGCACCCAATGCTTTTGCGACTGGTCGAGACCCCGAACACGCCGTCGTGTGCGCTACTACCGGGTTACTTAGTATCCTCAATCGGGCAGAGCTTGAAGGCGTTATGGCCCACGAACTGTCTCATGTCGGTAATCGCGATATGTTGGTGTCGACCGTCGCGGTAGTGCTGGCAGGCTTTGTAGCCATTGTCGCCGACATGCTGATGCGCTCGATGATGTGGGGCGGGGGAGATAGAGACAATAAAACCGGCGCTATTTTTTTGGTACTCGGAATTATTGGAATCATTTTGGCGCCGATAGCAGCGCAGATGATCCAGATGGCCATTTCTCGCAAACGGGAATATTTGGCTGACGCTTCTGGCGCTCTTCTCACTCGCTACCCCGAAGGTCTAGCTTCTGCACTGGAGAAAATCTCTACCCACAGTCAACCGATGCGTCGGGCTAATAACGCCACGGCTCATCTTTTCATCGCCGATCCTTTTGGCAATGAGAAGCGCAGTCTTGGCCAAAAGATTTCCAACCTTTTCCAAACCCATCCACCAGCTTCCGAACGAATTCGTATTTTGCGTGATATGGACGTTTCTTAATTTGACGTTTTTTAGAGTAACTTATTTGTTTGTTAAATTGGTTGAGAGACAGAGGTGTGAGAGTATTATAAAATAAGTTGTATATGAAACTTTTTTATGTGCTAGGTATTTTATTACTAATAACAAGTGCAGTTGTCTTTATTTTTTTGAATCAAAATTCTGTCAATGAATTAATCGAGTCTAATGATACAGATCAAGTTGTTATCGGTTTTCTGATGGCCTCTAATAGCAGCAGTATTGAACGTTGGATAAAAGATCGTGATTTATTTGTTAAAAGAGCTGAAGAACTGAATGCTAAAGTAGTTGTCCTTGATGCTGGTATTGATGCTGTTCTACAACAACAACAGGCAGAAAATCTAATATTACAAGGCGTCGATGTGTTGGTTATTGTGGCTCAGGATGCCTATGGAGCGGCAACTATAGTTGATATGGCTCACGAAGCTGGTATTAAAGTGGTGGCTTATGATCGCTTAATCAAGAACCCAACTTTAGATTATTATGTATCATTTGATAACGTAAAAGTTGGTGAAGCACAAGCTCAAGGTGTACTGGATGTTAAAAACAAAGGTAAATTTGCGTATATTGGTGGCTCTGAAACCGATACAAACGCTTTTTTGGTTAAGGAAGGTGCCTTTTATATATTGCAGCCACTCATTGATAGTGGAGATATAGAAATAGTTCACGATGTCTTTACACCAGATTGGAAACAAGAGCTCGCTTACACCGATATGAAACGTTTTTTAGCCTCGGGTGGGGTTGTCGATGCTGTTGTAGCAGCTAACGACAGTACGGCCGCAGGTGTTATCTTGGCCTTGGAAGAATTTGGCTTGGCGGGCTTGGTCCCTGTCTCAGGCCAGGACGCTTCACTTTCAGCTGTGAGAGCCATACTCAAAGGTGATCAGACCGTTACAGTATACAAACCAATTAAAAACCTAGCCTATAAAAGTGCTGAAATAGCGGTGTCAGTAGCTAAAGGTGAAGAAGTAGAAATTAATAGCAGTATAAATAATGATACGGTTCTTACTCCCGCGTATTTACTCGATGTAACCCCAGTTACTAAGGCCAATGTTGATGAGACAGTTATAGCCGATGGATTTTTAAACAAGAAAGAAGTGTACGGTGAATAAAGTATAGAAATTTATGTCTTTAAGAGGAAGAATCATAAGCTCCTTTATCGGTATTATTCTGCTTTTTGTCATTGCGTTAGTGAGTGTGTCTATATTCTACACCTCTGCTATATCTAATTACAAGAAAATATCAGATGAGTTGATATTAGAAAATACTTTAACGACTAAGGTAAATGAACTACTAGAGTCATATACTACTATGGTTGTAGCACTCTCAAGTGAAGACCGGGCTTTAACTTATAGTGTAAAACGAGATGAATTATTAGAATTGTTGAGCGATCTAGATTCAATTGTGACCAACGACAACGACAAGGTTGCTTACCGTGGTCTAAAGAACATAATAACCGGGATTATAGATGACCTCGAAAACGGTCATAAGGCTTCCAGGCAAGGCATGGTTGTGGAAGCGGCAAATTACTACAACATGGCTATTGTAAAAAAAGCCTATGTGGAACCAAACGTAACTACTCTATTTTTGCAGCAAATTAAAAACCTTGATGAGCTACAGAGTGAAATTAATTATAAATATAAGAACCAGCTATTGTTAGTGTCCTTGTGGATTTTAGCGACAGTTTTAGTAACGATATTATATGCTCTACTCTTTTCACAAAAAATCACTAAACCAATTAATATTCTGTCTAATGTTGCTGAAAAGGTTTCTGCCGGTAATTATAAATATAAAATTCAAAGTGACCTATTTAAAGAGAATAGCGAAGTTGGAAGATTGGCAAAATCTTTTGACTTAATGCTAGAAAAACTTAACTTAAAAATTAGTCAAGTCGAAGAGAATAATAGGGTTATTTTAGAGACGCAAAAAAATCTTAAAGAACAAAATGAAGAATTAGAAAAATTCAATAACATTGTTGTTGGGCGAGAACTAAAAATGATTGAATTAAAAAAGCATATTCAAGATCTTGAGTTAGAGATCAGCAACAACAAACAATAGGTTTATTTGCAAATTTCCATTGTTGCTAATTAAATATATGTAAGAGCAATAAAGTTTAACCAGTTGAATTTATAATAACTTTTAAAGCAGTCTGTATTGTATAAATTTAAATTCTGTGGGGTATAATAAATATAGAAGTGGCGGGGTTATTTATTTAACGTAATTTTCTATGCACAACAAAACTGTTCATATAGTGGCCTTTCTCCTTATGGCTGCTGGCGGACTCAATTGGCTCTTGGTCGGAGCTTTCAATTACGACCTAGTCTACAACCTCCTTGGTGGTCAGTTTGCTGACATTGTTTACATCTTAATAGGAGTAGCTACGGTTTTGGAGCTAGTCACCCACAAACACCACTGCTCAACTTGCCAGGCCTAAATAAGACTAAGACCAAAATAAACTCAGGCACCAACAAACAAAACCGACCCCTATGAGTCGGTTTTGTAATTTAGGGTCTCAAGGTCTCTTTAGTGAAAAGGCTCCTGAACCATTTATCATATCTATGTATCATATATGATACATAGAGAGTGTATTTGATTTTGGGTTTTTAATTAGTATCAGGGCCAGTAAAATGTCTTGACGCTTAAGTACCTAGACGCTATAATGCAAATATGAGTAATAATGATACCAAGACCACTATCTATTTAAGCCCAAGTGTGCGACGCGCGCTAAAGCGGCGTGTGCTTGAGACCGACCAAACCATGTCACAATACGTTGACATGGCTATTGCGACTGCAATTGCCGAAGATTTGGAAGACATCGAAGCGATAGATGCAAGACGAAATGATGAGACAGAATCACTTGAGGAATTCCTAAAAGCAATAAAAGCAGATGGCCTCGTATAAAGTCGAGATTAGTAAAAATGTCCGGAAAAAGGACTTGCCATCTATACCGAAGTCCGATGTAATAAGGATTTTAAAGCGCATTGAGAGTCTTGCTCGAAACCCTTTTCCTGAAGGAGCTACACGCCTCAAGGGTCGTGAAGAGTGGCGCATAAGGCAAGGCAGCTACAGAATACTGTACGTGGTCGAGCATACTATAGTAACCGTTTTTGTGCTGAAAGTAGGTCATCGCAGAGAGATCTATAAAAAATAATGGGGGTGGAGAAACAGGAAAGGGCTCCTGACTACATTTACACCCTTTTCCAAAACTGACCCCTACCTATGAGGTCGGTTTTGTGATATTTATGTTATAAATATCCACTAAGGAAGAGTGGCTGAGTGGTTTAAGGCGCACGCTTGGAAAGCGTGTGGGGCGCAAGCCCTCGCAGGTTCAAATCCTGTCTCTTCCGCAAAATAAGGAACCAAAAGGGAATACTTGGATCTCTTTGTGACTATATTTTTGCGAGAGAAAGCAGGATTTGAAAAGGTTGCCTAGGATTTTGCAAAATCCTGACAACCTGTACTGAGCATGTAATGTTCAAATCCTGTCTCTTCCGCCAAAATTGCTATACTCAAAACATGAAACTTGGTAAATACAAACACTACAAAGGTCAAGAATACGAATTTATAGGAGTGGCTCATCATAGTGAAACTTTAGAAGAATTGGTGGTGTATCGAGCTTTGTACAATTCTAAAGAATTTGGAGATAAGGCCTTGTGGGTGAGACCAAAGGCAATGTTTTTAGAAACTGTAGAAATAGAAGGCAGAATAGTACCGCGCTTTGAATATATTGAGTAGCAGAGAATTAAAACTTAGCTATTGCCAAGTAATTTTGTATCGACTATAATACCTATACCCTAGGTATAGGGTATAGGTTAATTTAATGTAGGATAATTATTATGAAAATAGACAATTCGATTTCGATAAAAAAGGCTAAGTCGCTCAAACTAGCCAAGCAAGCGCGGGGAACTATTGAAAAAGTTATTGCCATGATCGAGAGTGACGCCTATTGCCCTGATATTATCCAGCAAGCGGACAGCGCCACTGGACTCCTTAAAACCGTTAAGAAAGAACTCTTGGCCGGGCACCTTGATACCTGTGCTATTCAGCGCCTAAAGGAAAATAAAGACCAGGCTATCGCTGAACTTTTGAAAATCTATAATCTTTCAAACTAACGTATGAGCACACATATTTATACAGTTAAAGGCATGCATTGTGCCTCGTGCGCGAGCATTATCGAGCGGACCGTAAAAAAGATTGACGGCGTTGAAGCTATTTCTGTAAACAACGGCACCGAGAAAGCCAAGGTGACTTTTACTGATAGCCAGCTATCAGAGCAGCAACTTAATCAGAAATTAGAACCCTTAGGCTACACGCTCACTCCCGAGCATAGAGAGCGTAATAACGAGCACGCCGAGCATCTGGGTCTAAATCAATCAAAGCAGGAAAAATTAAACGAAATTAAAGTAATGCGCAACGGCATTTTGTCCGCTTTGCCGTTGGCTGGTTTTAGTATCTTAGTAATGGCCTGGGAGATTTTGGGTCAGTCGGGCTTTGTGCGGGTAATGCCCGAAACCATCTTTGAGTTTTTTCATCATTTGCTACCTATCTTTGCTACCTTTATTTTCATCACCATCGGTCAACCTTATTTGCTCGGGGTTTATCGTTTTTTTCGTTATGGAAAAGCTAATATGGATACGCTTATCGGACTCGGGACCTCGGTGGCCTTTCTATATAGTTTTATCATCTCGGCCTTTGAAGAAGTCCTGGCACCTTTTCTTAATGTCGAATTTACCTACTATGACGTCACCATTGTTGTCATAACCTTCATTGCGCTCGGTAAATATTTGGAAGCCAAATCAAAATTAAAAACTGGCGATGCTATTGAATCATTACTCGGCCTCCAAGCTAAAACCGCTCTAGTCATTAGGGATGGAGTTGAAACCGAAATTCTGATTGACCAAGTGGTAGCGGGTGACATTGTCGTAGTTAAGCCGGGAGAGAAAATCGCTGTCGATGGCGTTGTCGTGGAAGGTTCTTCGTTTGTGGATGAGTCGATGCTAACCGGCGAGCCGATTCCGGTAGAGAAAAACCTAGAGGCTGCAGTGGTGGCCGGCACCATCAACACCACCGGCACCTTTAATTTCAAAGCCACTAAAATTGGTTCGGAAACTTTGTTGGCGAACATCATCAAAATGGTTGAAGAAGCACAGGGCAGCAAAGCACCGATCCAAGCTTTGGCGGATAAAATCTCGGCAGTCTTTGTACCGATTGTGTTGGTACTAGCGGTACTGGCTTTTTTGGTTTGGATGTATTTCGGTCTGTCGATTTTTGGATTTTCCCAGGCACTTGGTTTCGCGCTCACTTCATTTGTCGGAATACTTGTCATCGCTTGCCCTTGTGCTCTAGGGCTGGCTACTCCAACGGCGATTATTGTGGGGGTAGGTAAGGGGGCGCGTCACGGAATTCTAGTGAAAGACGCCGCTACTTTAGAAACCTTGCATAAAGCCAACGTGATTGTCGTCGATAAGACCGGCACCATCACCAAAGGCAAACCCGAATTGACCAACATTGAAAATGTGAGTGACAAGTCAGAGGAAGAAATTCTCGCTATCTTGGCTACGCTAGAAAGTAAATCCGAACACCCGATAGCCAGTGCGATTGTCCATTATGCCAAAGAAAAAAGCATTGCTCTAAAGAGCGTCTCTCAATTTGAAATAATAAAAGGCAAAGGCCTCAAAGGAGTAATTGCTGGCCAAGAGTATTTTGCTGGCAGTGCTAAAATTTTGGCTGATTTACAAATTGCGTTCGATGCCAAACAACTTGAAGAAGCTACTCGTCAAGGGCAGACGCCGGTCATTCTGGCTGACGATAAAAATGTTTTGGCGATTGTCTATGTGGCCGACAAAGTAAAAGCGGAAGCCAAAGAGACTATCGAGGCGCTTCATAAACTCGGCAAAAAAGTAGTGATGCTAACGGGCGATAATAAAAACACCGGTGAATACATCGCCGGCTTAGTGGGTATTGATGAAGTGATAGCTGAAGTCATGCCCGAAGATAAGTTGCGCGTTATAAAAGATTTACAGGCCAAAGGCCATATCGTGGCGATGGCCGGCGATGGCGTGAACGATGCTCCTGCGCTCGCGCAAGCTGATGTTGGGATTGCGATGGGCACTGGCACGGACGTGGCGATTGACTCCGCTGGGATAACTTTGCTTGGCGGTGATATAGGGAAGTTGGTACAGGCCGTTAAATTATCAAAGATGACCATGACCAGCATCAAACAAAATTTGTTTTGGGCCTTTATCTATAACGTAGTTGGCATACCGTTGGCGGCCGGACTCTTCTACCCAGTGTTTGGTTGGCTGCTATCTCCTGTCTTTGCTGGCTTTGCCATGGCCATGTCGTCAGTCTCGGTAGTTGGTAACTCACTTAGGATTAAAACCAAGAAATTATAATTATGAAACAACACACATTTACAATCATTATTATTTCCATAACCATTTTGGCCATCGGACTGATTTGGTGGGCTAGATCAAATCAAAGTGAGCAAGTCTCATCCGGAGACGGCGATTTGATAGCGACGCGAGGACTGCACTCACACCCTGAGCTAAAAATATTTGTGAAAGGCGAGCCAATTGAGATTCCTCAGAATGTTGGACTCGGTGCCGTTCATCAGCCCATGCACACTCATAATGACGTGCCGATTATACATTTGGAATATCCGGCTTTGGTGAAAAGAGAAGATACTCGCCTAGGAAGATTCTTTGAGATTTGGAACAAGGATTTTCGGGAGTTTGGTCAGACTGTAACCATGACGGTAAATGGCAAGCTGAACACGGAGTATGAAAATTATGAAATGAAGGATGGTGACAAAATTGAATTACATTATGAATAAAGTTGAACAAGAAAATTTATTCGTCTGTCCCGAGTGTAAATTAGAGTATGACGATAAAGAATGGCGAGATAAGTGTGAGGCACACTGTAAGGAATTTAAAAATTGCAATCTAGATATTATTAGTTACGCCAAACAAAATTAGTATGCAAACAATAAATCTTTATGTCAGTGGAACGCATTGTACTTCGTGCAAAATTCTAATCGAAGACATTTTGCATGAAGAGGTAGGTGTTGAAACTCCGGTGGTTAATCTTAAAGAAGAGACTCTGACATTTCAGACAAACCTCGATAATAGTCCAGCTGAATTTGCTACCAGTTTGTCTAGAAAAATGAAAGACAACGGCTACACTTTTTCGGTTGAGAAAAAACTAGCCGCCAGAAAAAACGATGGAATCATTTGGCAGGCCTTGCCGATCGGTCTGGCGTTTTTGGCTCTATTTTTCATCCTCCAAAAATCTGGCCTGCTTAATTTTGGTATTGGTGGCACCGCCACGCCGGTAACGAGTCTAATAATCGGGCTGGTGGCCTCAGTCTCAAGTTGTCTGGCGGTGGTTGGTGGTTTGGTGCTGTCGCTGTCGGCTACTGTGGCCAAGGACGAGGTCAGTGACACCAAGCCAGTGTTTCTTTTCCATGGCGGACGGCTTATCGGTTTTGCTTTCTTGGGTGGCTTACTTGGGGTGGTCGGCAGTGCGATTGGTGTGAGCTTTACCCTCGGTGCTATTCTGGGACTAATTGCTTCCGTGGTAATGATCGGGCTCGGGCTCAATCTAGTCGGTTTTTTTGAAAAGAGCAAAATTACTCTTCCGGCTGGTATCTTTAAGTGGTTTCGTAAGGTAGAGCATCAGACGTTGGCGCCATTTGTGCTCGGGGTCGGAACTTTTTTCTTACCGTGCGGATTTACGCAGTCGATGCAAATCGCCGCACTGTCCAGTGGGTCATTTGTTTCTGGGTCTCTCATTATGTTGGCGTTTGCTCTCGGCACCCTCCCTGTGCTAGCCCTGCTGTCATTCGGTTCAGCCTCATTTGCTCATGGAAAACACGCTCCCTTATTCTTTAAGTCAGCGGGAGTAGTGGTCATTGGTTTAGGACTCTTTGCCTTACTTTCGGGACTAGCGGGGCTTGGTATCATCAATCCGATAATCATTATATAATTCTATAGCTTTGGTATTTATCAATATGCAAAGGAACATCGTCTTATCAATCATAGTCAGCGGCGCTCTCATTGCGGGGGTAATTTTTTTCTCAGCTGATCAGTCACTATCATCAGCTGGTGGTTCGGTAGCCGAAATCCCAAACGTTGAAATCAAAGACGGCGTACAGTACGTTACCGTCAGTGCTCGCGGGGGCTACTCACCCCGAACATCAACTATCCAGCCAGACATGCTCACCAAGCTAATTATGAAAACCAATGGCACCTATGATTGCTCCGCCTCACTCGCTATCCGCTCAGTTGGTTTTCAGAAAATTCTGCAACCAACCGGTGAGGAAATAATTGATCTCGGGACACCAAAAGCCGGAGAAAAAATTCAAGGCACCTGCAGTATGGGGATGTATGGTTTTGAAATTCAAGCTAGCTAGTTTAAGACTACCGCTCGGCTAGCTATTGATACCCGATAAAATGATTGTAAAACCACCAGTAACACGCCAACAACTAACCGATCAGTATGATAGTTGGTATGCCACCAGCGATAAAGTCTTTGGCGGCGGCCAGCCCAATGAAACGGTGGGCAAAATTACCAAGTACATAGCTGGCGGTAGGGTCTTGGACATCGGCGGCGGGGAAGGACGAGATGCTTTATATCTTGCTGAGCAGGGCTTCACCGTCGAGGTAGTTGATTTGTCGGTCGTTGGTCTGGCCAAGCTACAAAAGGTAGCCAACGAAAAAGATTTGCCGATAACCACAAAAGTTTGCGACATCATAAGCGATGAGGTAGAGGGGGAGTGCGACGTCGTGGTGATGTCTTTTGTCTTACATCATATGAATGCTAGTGACGCGCGAGCAGTTATCAAAAATGCGCAAGCCCAAACGGTCTCCGGCGGAGTGCACACCATCGAGACTTTTATGGCCGAAGGAGAACTTTATGAACGCAATGAAATCTCTGGTCGGTTTTACCCCAGCTTGAATGTCATAAAGGAATTGTATGCAAACTGGGATATTAAAGATTTATCAACCAAGGAAGTTTTATCATTTGCCCGTAAAAAAGATGGCACGCGGATGAAAAATGTGGTCGTCATGCTGGTGGCCCAAAAACCAGACTAAGCCTGTTATACTTTACCCATGAAAATTGGCGATTGGTTGATTATACTTTTGACCTTTATTACCGGCGTGGCGTCTGGGTCTTTTGTTTATATAAATGGTTTGAGAGACTACGATATTGATCCCATTGAGCCGTCACTGATTAGTGATTTTGAAATTATTGTTACAAAGTACGGTGGTTGTGCTCGCGGCTTTGGTTGTTCGTCCTATCGAATATTAAGCGACGGTTCGTATGTGGTAGTTTCGGGGAGAGGGGCCACTACTGGTGGCGATATAACGACTGACCAGTTAAAATCGCTTAAGCAGACTTTATTTGAAGCTGATTTGGAGTCCCAAGCAGTTATTATTGAACCGGACTTTTGTGAATCATGGGTGGATGGAATAGACACTACTTATTCAATAACTCGTGACGAAACTACTTTCGAGCTTGATACTTGCGGCACAGCCGTTGATGTTGATAGTGATTTGGTGGAGCTATTGGATTGGTTGTGGGTTCAATTTAGAGATGAGGGTTAATTCTGTTACTATTGTGCTATGAAATACACAGCCATTTTTATTTTTATATTATTTTTGTTTCCTATATTCCCCCAAGGTGTTTTTGCCTACGAGGCAGCTACGGTGGAGCAGCCCTCGCCATTTAAAATTTCTGAGTTAAAAGATGTTACAACCGAGCAGTGGTTTGTCGGTGAACTCAATAATTTCCCCCATACATTTGAGTTTTTGCTTACCGAAGCTACTACTTTTAAAGTTCAAGTGATGTACAGAGAGGACTCCTTGGCTACAGAACAAATGTCTGTACTCATGGTCAAAGAAGCGGAGCGGGGAGTGACCGAAGTAATGCGCCGGACGGCTGATAAGGTTGAGTGGACGGCTTTTACTGACCCGGTTTCGGGACTTCATTTTTACGAAAACCCCATTTTTGATGACCGGTTGGAAGCGGGCGTGTATCGAGTAGAAGTGAGCAACCCCAACAACGTTGGGCGCTATGTGTTAAAGATTGGTTATGAAGATGATAACGGCGGTTACTTTAATACCCTTAAAGACATTAAAACTTTGCGTAATGGACTAGATTTAAATACTTTCGGCATGATCGGCAACAAATATGTGTACGTGCCACTGTTTGCTTTAGTGTCAGTAATTTTCTTTAGTTGGTTTTGGTTTAAGAGACGGTGAAAATTGGCTTTATAGTCAAACCAAAACCTTTCGATATATAGAAAGGTTTAAGGTTGAGTTTATATAGGCAGGTAATGAGAAATTTTCCTACAATCCCAGTTCGGTCAAAAATTCTTTCAGTTCATCGCCGGTGATTTTTCGATATTGATTCGGCTTGAGTTTATTAATTTTTATATTGGCAATCCGAATTCGCTTTAAAGCCTGAACTTGATAACCTAAAGCTGCACACATGCGCCGGATTTGGTGTTTTTTACCCTCAGTTATGGTAAGGACAAAACGTTTTTTATCACCAGCATTTTTAAGCTCCGCTTTGGCAGGCTTGGTTAGATAACCTTCTATTTCCACACCGGTCGTCATTCTCTTTAAAAAAGGAGAGTTGATTTCTTTATCGACAGCGACTTCGTATTCCTTCTCGTGTTTAGCTTCCGGGTCCAAGAGTGGGCCGGTAATGAGTCCGTCGTTGGAGAGAATAATCAGACCCTCGGAGTCTTTATCGAGCCGACCAACTGGGTTTACGCCAGAGAGGTCGTGGTCATTCTTTAGTTGGGTCTCAATATCAATTTCATGTTCGGCAGGAGAGTGGGTAATGATTCCGCGGGCTTTGTAATAAGCTAGGTATAGCTTTTCCTTTTGCTTACCCACTATCTCTATTTTGTCCGCGTCGGTCACTTTTTGCCCTAGTTGGGCTGGCTGGCCATTTACTAGTACCTG
>Ga0100403_1001158_pt1 | contig 24425 bp, 27 predicted proteins | sample CryGeymet201501t_FD_83663 | JGI IMG/M metagenome (GOLD analysis project Ga0100403, IMG submission 83663) | Groundwater microbial communities from Crystal Geyser aquifers in Utah, USA - Crystal Geyser metaG 2015-01t | ecosystem: Environmental > Aquatic > Deep subsurface > Groundwater | place... | reverse complement strand
GGCTTTTCTCATGACCTTGGCAAAGTTTTCTCCACAAGGAAAATTTTCTACCGTCTTATTGAGGTAAGTATAGGCATCGCCGTGCTGACTCATGCGATTGCCGATAAAAGGTAAGACGTATCTAAAATAAAATTGGTAAACCCACTTTACTAAAAAGAAATGAGGCATGGACAGTTCAAGCACCAGAGCGCGTCCGCCTGGTTTTAAAACCCTTTTCATATTGTTCAATGATTCTTGATAGTCAGGAAAGTTTCGAATACCAAATGAAACTGTAACGACATCAAAACTTTGATCAGCTACAGGAATTTTGACTCCATCGCCATTTTTAAATTCTATTTTATCTTGAAGGCCAAGTTTAATTACTTTTTCACGGCCAACCTTCATCATCCCTTCAGAAAGGTCCATCCCTGTAATGTGGGCGACTTTTTGATCGCGCACTAATGTAAGTGCGACATCACCTGTTCCTGTGGCAAGATCAAGAACGTTGAGTTCATGTTTTTGAGGAAGATGAGCGCGTAAAACGCGACGCCAATAAATATCGATACCCACTGACAAAATTCTATTGAGCTTGTCATAAGTTGGTGCGATTTGATCAAAAATTTTGAATGACTCAAGCTTGCGGGAAGTTCCGAATTGTTCCATTGTTTTTCCAATAGTATTGAAGGCTTGTCTTGGAACGCACCTTAGCATTGGCCCCGAGTTCCGGCAAGTTTGACAAAGTTACAACGGCTGCGTGTCAAAGACCTTTTCCATTGGCGATTGCAGCAATTCAGTGTTAGATAGCACTTAGATATGTTGTTGAATTCTGCGCAAAATGGACATTCAGTGCCCATCTGGGACGCCCTACCTACTCAGGTCCTTGAAACCTTAGGGGAAATCGATTTCCGTGTGGATATCGATTCTGCCCGTCCTGCACTCACCGAACTCCTTAATCGAACAGTTCTTGATGGCGGAAAGCGTTTACGGCCTATGCTTACTTTGGTCGTTGGTCATGTTTTAGGTTTAAAACTTAATGATATTGTTCCTTTAGCTCGAGCGATCGAACAAGTTCATGCGGCTTCACTGGCCCATGATGATGTGGTCGACAATGCGACTCAACGTCGCGGACAAGATTCCATCAACGTTCAAGCATCAAATAAGCGTGCCGTACTTGCGGGTGATTATTTATTGGCCGATGTTATTGTGAATCTTACTCGCACTGGAAATCTGAATCTCGTTAAAGAGATGAGTGATGTTATTTCTGCTCTTTCTCTCGGAGAATGGTTGCAGATGGATGCGATTGAAAAGCGCTCGTATTCTTCTGAAATCCTTGAGCAAATTTTTCGCTGTAAAACCGCTTCCGTTATGAGTTGGTGTTGTTTAGCGCCTGCCCTTTTTAAGCACTCGAATATAAAAACTGTAGAGCTTCTTCGTGCTTTTGGTGATCACTTAGGGATCGCTTTCCAATTAATGGACGACGCCCTCGATGGTTCACAAGCTTCTCAAAAAGATCAGAATCTCGATATCGAAAATAATCAAGTTAATGCCGTTGTTTTGGAATTTTTGAAGGTTCATCCTGAAAAATGGAAGGCTTATCAAGAGGGAAAAAACTTGGCGTCTGTTCTAGAAGGTGCTGATCTCACCCATGCCGTGCAATCTGTTCGTGCCCAAGCTAATGCTAAAATGGAGTCAGCTCACTTGGTTCTCGATCAATTGGCCTACTTCTTGTGGCCAGAAGAATCATTAGAATCAAAAATGGCCCACTTAGCACCTCTTTATTTCATCATGAAGCTCATCATCGACCGCGACCACTAAGTAAGATTTTCAACCCTTTAGACCTCTTCACTCAAAAATGCTATATCAAGACTCATTATCGAGGGGTTTTTCATGAAAAGTTTTATTGGAGCTTTCCTATTTCTGTTCACGTCTTTGGGCCATGCCCAGACTGATGGTGTGGTTCACATTTGGCCAACGATTCCGTTTATTCGTGGTGCCGATTTGTGTGCTTATCAACAGGCCTATTCTCAAACACGTTCTGAATATATGCGCGAGATGAGCGGACTTGTTCAGGATCTTATGCACGCAGGTGCCTATGGAAGTGAAGCCCTTGATCTTCTTATTTCCTTTGATGCTCTCTATGACAAGAACGTAGCTCTTGCGACTCGCTATCAATATCTTGATGTGACTTTAGAAAATACATTAAAAGGATACGTCGATCAGTATTATCGCGATCTCAATCCTCGTCTTAAGAAAATGACTTTTTCTCATATTAATCGAATTCAAGAAATCATTTCAGCTGCTCGGAATGGTCAGCGCATTGGACATCTACCAGATAATACTTTTGAATATTTAGATTTTGTTGCCTATGGAAGTTATGCTTTCGCACCCGACTGCAAAGGGAATATTCAAGTGACAGTAACCTTAGTTGGTCGTCGCGGTGAAACAGAAACTTTTATTGGAAATGGAAAACCTTCAGTTGTCATGAGCCAAATTGCTTCCAAAATGTTTGAGCGTTTTCAAAGAACTCGTTTCCCAACGACGCTTCGTTTAGGACAGCGCCAGTTAACATTGATTGGTGGCTTGAATGGCTCTGTTGATACAGTTCAAAGTTTAGAAATGGCCCGTATGGCCTGTGAGTCTCAAGATGCTCGTCTTCCTAACCCAACAGAACTTGATTTGATTAGTGCTTATGGTGATTGGAATGGTGGAGTCGGTGTTGGTCACTCGGTTTGGGTCGTTGAACCTGTTCGTGGAGGAGCACTTAAAGTTTTTCATCCCGATCTTCGCAATCCTTCTCCCGTGCGTGAGCAATGGGAAGTGAATGATCGTACTTTTTATTATTATTGCGTGAAATAAATTCTCGGAGAAAATATGCATAAGTTTTTGTTATTGATTTCTCTAATGCTGACCCATCCTCTGATAGCCTCAGAGACCGATATTGTTTTTAAGTGCCATCTTCCTCAAAGTGTTTTTGATCCCAATTTTGAGCAGGGAACAGAACTCTATATGGATATTACTTTTAATGTCGAAAGTAAGGAGCCTCAAATCACTCTTTATGGAAATGAAGGACCTATCATTCGCCCTTTTGAAGAAAATACGAGTTCAGCCTTTGGTTTTTCATCAGATTTTTCTTCTTTCGGTAGTCGCTGGAATAATTCATATTTATCGATGGTTTATTTGGGAGGAAAATCTTGGGGAGCTTATCTGCGAATCGAAACCCTTCCACAAGAAAGACCGAATTCCTTAACTCATGAGTCTGAGATGCAATGTACTGAGCGCATCGATATCATGACATTAAAATAAATTATTTTTTACAAGGCGGAATATCAACAGACGCATCCCAAAGAGCGCGAATACAACGTTCATTTCCCTTTAATGTTATTCTTGGATGAGAGCGGATAGAAGTTCCCGTATATAGAACTTTATCGTTTTCTTGAACAATGCGGTCTTTGGCCTTCTTTAAGGCGAGATCGACCTGACAATCCTTATAAAGAAGTTTTGCTTGGCGAGTTGAGGTAACTTTTTGTTGACCATCAACTACGGTTGTTTCACGAACTTCGCGTTCTTTAAGTATTTCTTTTTTGACAGTGAAGTAAATATCGCCTTCGAAAAGGCGACGGTCTTCAACCATGATTTGAGGAACGTATCCCTTTTTTTCGATAACTTTGACGACTTCTTTATGAAATTTAAAATCATCATCCATTTTGGATTTTATCCACACTTTACAAGTGCGATCTTTGTAAATGAAGGCGTCATTTTGCGCCATCAGAGGTAATGAAATGAGAGCGAAGCTTAGAGCAAAAAGTCTCGATAGTCGCATTTTTTCATCTCCTCGAGTTCGTGTACGGCCTTAGGAATCATACTGGTTAAATTGTCATGATCTGCATCTGTGATCAAAACATCGTCTTCAATGCGAATACCAATGCCTTTATAACGTTCAGGGCACTCATTGTTGTATTGGAAATAGAGACCAGGTTCAATGGTGAAAACCATGCCTGGAACAAATTTAAGATCATTCAATTCATCATCAAGATAAGGGCTGTTGTCATGAACATCTAAGCCTAACCAATGTGAAGTTCCGTGAGGGTAGTAAGGTTTGTATAAACCCTTTTCCCAAATTTCATCAACTGTTCCCGATAAAATTTTATGATCGAGTAAACCGCGAATGAGAATTCGAGTGGCACTTTCATGAACATCGCCGATCGTATGACCAACACTGGCGCGTGATAGTCCACTACGTTGGGCTTCTAAAACAATTTCATAAAGTTCTTGATAAAGAGGATCGAACTTCGCATCAACAGGTGTGGTACGAGTGACGTCTGAAGCATAAGTATTAAATTCACTGCCGGCATCAATTAATAGCATCTGACCTGATTTGAGTTCACGATTATTCTCGATGTAATGAAGAATAAGGGCATTGTCTCCACCTGCAACAATCGATTCGTAAGCTGGATGACGAGCTCCATTTTTCTTATAAATATATTCGAGTAAAGCTTCGATTTCACTTTCATTAACTCCAGGCTTTGCCATGGCCATGGCCGCGCGATGTGCGATATTGGTTATTTCAGCGGCTCGTCTCATACTCTCAATTTCGGGAGCAGACTTAATTAAACGCAAACTACCAACCAGAGGAGTAACGTCTTCTAGACCTGAAGGCTTATGAATTTTGAGCTTTCTGAAGCGGGCAAGCTCGTCCATGTGGTCAAGCATTTTTGTCACGAATTTTCGATTGCTGAAGTCGACAAAAACTTTTTTTGTTCCTTTGAGTTTTTCAATGATTATTTTCGAAAAATCTTCAATCGGGTGAACTTCATCGTAATCTAAAATTTGCTGGGCCTTTTCTACCCCCATTCTGAGTCCGCCCCACATTTCTTCAAAATCATTTTTTGGGCGAACAAACAAAATACTTTGAAAAGGATTGCTGGTGATAATCAGAAACGCTTCAGGCTCATCGAGACCTGTGAGATACTTAAAGTTACTGTCTTGACGATGAGGGAACGTAGTATCGAAACTTCGAGTTTGAATACCACTTCCATGAAGGACGGCAACTCCACCGGCCAGTTTATCGGCCAAGTTCTTTCGACGAGCTTTATGTTCAGTTTCTATTTGCATTACATCTTCTTTGCTGGAGCTTCTGCAGTTTTTGTTTCAACTAGAGACTCACAAACTTTTTTATCTGAACTGTGCTTAAGGCAATTTTCTTTTGGCTTGTCTCCAAGCTTTTGACAAAGACCAGCTGGAACATTCAACCATTCGTCAGCTCCGGCATCAACCGTTGCACCAGTGTGACACCCATGAGTTTTATTACCACACTCATTCATGCCTTTTTTAACGACGCCATAACATTTCTCTTTAGCATCTGCGGCGAATACTGGTGATGTTGAAAGTCCGAGAACGGCGAGGGCAAGTAGGGCTTCTTTTTTCATATTGAATCTCCAAATTCTTAGATTTAAGGTTGGAGAGATTGTAACTGCATAGGCCCAAAAAGAAAAACGCCCCTCGATTTACGAGAGGCGTTATCTATCTCAAGTTTAAGAATAGAATTAGAAGCCTTTTCTACAGTATTCGCCACGGCTAAATACAGTCACTTGACACTGAGTTTCTGCATCACGACAAGCAGCTTGTTCAGCTTCAAATTGTGAGTAACCAGTCGATGAAGCATAGAATCTTTGATTGATATATCCAAAACGATCTACTTTTTCATAGCTACATGAACCATAGAAAGTTGGGTATGGATTTGGATTGTATCCACGCTCAATTTCACAATAGGCGAATGGATTTCTTCCTTCTCTTTGTCTTTCGAAAAGTTCACGCTCACATTTACGAGTAGCTTCATCACAAGCTAATCCACGAGTCATTGAAACTCCCATAAAAGTTTCGAGGATTCGGCCATCACGTGCCTTCATGTTTGCAACACAGTTTTCTCCACGAGGTGGACCTGGAATTGGTCTTGGTGGAACTGGACGTGGAGGTGTTGGTTGAATTGATAAAATACGACAATTCAAGTGTGGTGAACGTCCACCACGTTGGCGCATGGCCAATTCTTGCTTACATTGCCTTTGAGCATCCATACAAGCTGAGTTGTAGTCATACCCATAACCATCAAAGACGGCTTCTAATGTTCCACGGCCATTATCAATACCGGCACGGCAAGATTCTGCAGCAGCAACGCCTGAAAAGGCCAAAGCTGCGAGTAAAATAAAAGATTTCATCGTTCTCTCCTCGATAAAAAGTTAAACTTGTGGTTCTAGAGATATTCTATGAGGTCCATAAGTTCTAGTTCGAAAGGCTTGTACCACTGAAATGAGCTGTGTTTGTAAGAATTCTTATGGAACTGGTAAGAATTACAAGCTTTTAGGTGTCATTATGATCCTCTGAAAAGGGCAAATCAGAACTAAAGAAAAATTAGCGAATTTCCGATAACTTAAGAGATGGGTTGGGGAATGATAAATCGATTTATTTTGGTTTTTGCGCTACTTTTGGCGTTTACCAAAGAAAATGTCTTTGCTTGCAGTGAAGCTGAGCTGACTAAGCTTAAAAAAGACATCGATACAAAACTCAACGGTAAATTCAGTGTGACTTTTTCTAAAGGGCAGAGAACTATCTATGCTCATCTACCTAATCATCGTTCGGAAGCCAACAAGGCCATACTCCCAGAAGTCGAAAAAGTGATGGCCGAATTTGGAACCAAGGCCGGCGATGGTTGGCGCTTAAAGATTCAATGTGACGCTGCTGCTGAATCGAGCTTATTCGAAAAAATCGCACCATGTGAAGGCAGTATTCCAGATATGCCTAATAAAGCCTTTCTCGACTTCATTAAAAGTTTTGCTGAAGCCAATACTGATTGGAGTATTGAAATTAAGGCCGAGAAAAAGGGTGAAATTGTTAAAGGTGTCGTAAAGCTTTTACAAAAGGGAACTGAAGTTACTGACAAAGCAGAACTGGATAAAATCAAGTGGCAATCAGATACTGAAGCATCAGGAAGTGGAGCTACTATTGATTTTAAATCGAGTCAGGAAAAAGTTAAATTGGCCGCAACTTATCTGGATCAAGCTCATCATCAAATCGATGTGAGTGATTCAACTCCAAAAGATCTAACCTTAACGACTAAGATTATCTTCAATGCAAAAGGCGAAGAAGTTTGCCGACTTGTCTTAAAATATAAAGATCAAGAGATTACCAAAGATAGTACTGATGTTACACACAAAGCGATCTTGGAGTCTTTGGCCTATACAGAAGTCGATGGCTTTAGAGTAAAGTGCACAGATTTAGATTGCCAATCTGAAGAAGGAAAATTCGGTGGTCTCCATAAAATTTTGATGAGCTATAATGATCAAACGGCTTCGGCCACTTGTTCATTTGATGAACCAAAATGGGATGAAGCCAAGCTTGTTATAAAAGGTGAATCCACTGCCAAAGGCGCAACCTGCACCGGATCCGTTTTAGTAAAACTCGGCGAGCAAGGCGTGTTTCAAATAAATGACACTATCCCAGAGTGGTTAGGGAAAAGTGATTGGAAATCTGAACAAGCAGCTTCTTGCAATGGTTTAAACTGCAATGCAACTGCATCAAGCTTTAGCGCAGACCTTACCGTTACAATCAAAGAGAAAGAACTAACAGAAAAATGTGAAGTTAAAGGGAGAGCATCAACTGAAGTGGTAGATGATGATTTTGATTTATCTTTGGATGACCCAGCACCTTTAACTCTTGATCCTAAAAAAGGGGGACGTCGTATAGAATTCAAAGCGCCGTTTACTCTTCCTCCACCTGATTTAGGCTTCAGGATCATGCCTGGTCTTATGTAGACATTAACAGTTATTTACCAACGAAATGTAATACCCATGTCGACTTGATTTCTATCACTATCTTTAAAGTGATTTCCCGTCACATAGAATTGTCCTTTTAAAGGCACCTTAGCTACTTTCCGATGGATTTCCTTTGAGACACCAAATCCATAGCGCTCTTGTGCGTCTTCAACAAATGAAGGCATGTTATTGGTCAAAGGAACAAGATAGTTGAATTCCGCATTGGCATTCAATCTTTTGTTTTCTATTCCTGCTTTAAAGTTCACCGTATTTCCAAATTCACGAAAAACAATATTTGCTTGTCCCGTGACCTTGCTTGAAGGTGTTAACTGATAAGTGACCTTATTATTTAAATCAACTCGATCGACGACCAACGTATAGCCTCCGGCATTTCCGTCGGCGACATTTTTAAAATCAACTCGACCATAGGCCATTACACCAGATTCAAAGGCTGCTCTTTCATTTAAGCTTTTAATTTGTGCTTTTCCACCAATAAAGGCAAAGACGTTGGCCTCATAATTAACACCAGATCTTTCTCTTTCAGAATCGCGAGTGATGACTCTTGAATTCATGACTTCGGCTTCAAGTTCGGTACCAGCGATAGCGCTAATATCAACTCGTCCAATTGTCTTATTTTTTTCAACCCAATTTTTCAATCTGACGTAGACTGCTTGCTGATCAAAAGTGATAAGCTCTCTTTCATCTCCAGTTCTTTGAATAACGGCGACTCCAATTTCTGTTTGGCTTGGTCTGTTCTCATCAGTAAGTCTTTTGTTAATGGCCAAACCCATAAACTGATCGCCAGTGTCTGAAGTTGTTCCACTAAAAAGGGTTCCAGTTCCCCAACGACCAACCATGATGACTTTTTGAATATTATAGAGAGGAGCTTCAGTCGCGAGATCACTATTTGTCACATCTCTAAACACTTGGCCGATTTCGGTTGGTAAAGTTGAAACTGGACGACCTTTATAATCGTAGAGTTTCACTCCCATGCCGACATTAGTAAGTCCGCCATCAATATATAGTGAAGCAGATCCCGGTTGACCTTCAATTTCTTGGACGTAGTCATAATTTACTTTTACCACTTTGTTTTTATTTTCTGGATCTTGAACGATTAAGACCGCGTGATATCCCGTCGCATTGGCATAGGCCATGGTATAGACATTATTTGAAGGAACACCTAATTCAGTTAAGATTTGAGACTGGGCGAGGGCTATATCTCGGCAAACACCACCAGCATCATTTGTACTTAATTTGCTTAATAATTCAGGCAGTGAAACTGCTTTCCCAGCATCTTTACCTGCATCAGCTCTATCGTAATTGTAATCGTCACCAAATTTTCCACCAAGATTACTAGCAATGTTTACTTTTTCGTTAAAGCTAAGATCATTTTTCGATTTTTGGACAATTGATTTCCAGTCTTGAGGTTTTGCAATGATATCTCGTATCACGAGATCACTTAAGATCATCCCTTCAGAGGGACTGACAAAAGCTTGTTGTGAAGCATAGCGAGCGAGGGCCTGAGCCTTTAATTTTGGAGAGTAGCTGTCATAGAGCACTTTATTATGGGTTAGTAAATAATGATTTTCTAATTTGCTTATAGAGTTGAGGGCTGCCGCTCTCTGGTTTCCACTTTGAGTTTGGAGTTGCATAAACTGGTCATAACTTGAACTTCCAACAAACCCTATGGCGTTATCAAACGATGATTGATCGCTAAAGGACATCGAATAGGAAATTGAAATCTGCTTCTCTTGAGCATGAATTCCATATGAAAAGAGTGCTGTCATTAGAAGGCTAAGTTTGAGTGTTTTCATAGACCCTAATATAAACAGTATTTTAGATGCCTGTAACACGCCGTGTAAAAACTAGTCATATTGTATTGAACACAGTCATAATAGTCTTTGAATTTTCATATAATTAAGTGGTCTGAGTGAATTTAAAAGAAGGTTTTAACCAATATAAATACGACAGTATCCTCCATTTAGCTCCATGGGGCTTTGGGGTTTATCTTCTGCTTTCCATCATTGATTACACAGCTGGTGGCCAATTCGTACCTTTGCTACTCACAAGATTCTTCTTTGGGTTGCCCCTATTGATTTCTTATTTTGTGCTCAAAAATCGCTCGATAAAAAAGATCAATCTGATGGCCGTTGCTAGTCTTTATTCAATCTATCTCGGCATTTCAATTGTGAGTTATCAAATAGGTGGGATTCTTTCAGATTATTATTTTGGTATGGTGATTGTCTCTTTTTTACAATTCATTTTCTTTCCCTTTAATCTGATCACAACGATTGCTCTCGATCTAGCGGCCAATATTACTTTCTTTTCAATTAATACCTATTCACATAACTATGAAGTTACTTTATTCATTAAACAAATTTCAAATCTCCTAAGTTTTTTAGTCCTCAAATTTTTGGCCATCAATCGCTTTAATCAGTTATTTATGAGTAATATTCAATTAGTCGAAATTCGAAGAACGATGGAATCCAAACAAAGAATACAGAAATTGATGGGAGAGTTATGTCATTTGTTAAACAATCCCATGTTTATAGCCATGAATTTTACCAAAAAAATACTTAAGACAAAAGAAATTGATCGGGTTCATGAATACGCTTTAAAATCGTTATCGAGCATTGAAAGAATGAAATCTGTTTCTAGTGAAATGTTAAAAATCTATGATGGTCAAGAATCGGAAATGATAAATGAAACAATTACCAAACAACATACAGGCTTATAAGAAAACTCCTGAGTTTAATCAAGATTCAATTCCGAAAGGTTTGCTTAATGATCATCAAACGATGCAAAATGTTTGGGGCGTGATTGAAATTCTTGAAGGCGAGCTTGAGTATATTATTCAAACTGATCCTGTTGAGGTTGTGAAACTTTCAAAAAGCTTGAGAGGAATTGTTGAACCCCAACAGCTTCATTATGTTAAAACAAATGGGCCTGTGCGATTTTATGTTGAATTTTATAAGTAATTATTGATCTAACGAAAAATAAACACAAAACCCCTTAGAGTATATGTCGTTGGGTTTATTATTTTTAAACTTCATAACCAGACCATTACTTCGGCAAAAATGAGCAATGCTCAGTAGACCAATTCCGTGACCATCTTTTTTAGTCGATTTAAAATTTCGAATTCTTGTTAAATTTTCATGTGTCATGCCCGTGCCATTATCGTAAAAATAAATGCCTTTCTTTTCTACTAAGATACTAAGTTCAGTTGCTTCTGATTCAGTGGCATTTTTTAAAATATTAAGTGAGGCATTTAAAAATTCAGAAGCATCTATATTCAAGATGAGATCAAAATTATTAATGATTTGAACTTTTAATTTTGGAAAATCTTTTTGAATATCTTGGAGTGACTTCTTTAAGAGTTCACCGATATTGAAGCTACTCTTGATTGGCCCTTCAATTTTTGATTTGCATAAAGATGCTAAATTTTGGATTCTCTCAATCGAGCTGTGAGCAATATCGTAAATATCTTTTAAATTTTCATGTTTAAGAATCGCTTCTTGCTTAGCAAGTAATACGGACAAAGCGTTGAGCACATCATGGGCAAGCTGTTTTGCTAATTCTCGGTCATCATTCATTTAGAGAACGCCTTTTAATAAGACAGCTGTTTTCTCTAGACCAATAGTTAAGATAAATCCCGCAAGCTTAGGACCACGTTGTTTTGAAATAAGAATTTCATAGACGACAGGGAAGAGTTCGCCTGGCTTAATTTCACCAGCATTCATAAACTCATACATTTTTTCGTGAAGACCAGTATCGTCCAAAGTCTTAGCCTCAGGGCTTTCAAGCAGTCCTATCAATTGCTGGAGGAATGTGCGGTTCTTATCATTGAGCTCAGTTTTAGGTGCGGTCTTATTAAGCGCAAATTTGAAATCTTCTGGTGCATATTCTTTCAACCAAAAGAGAGCACACTGTGAGCGTTCACGGAAACGACGCTCATCACGTTCATTTTTGATTTCTGCTTCATAAAAAGAGCGCGCTTTGACAATATCACCGTCGTGAATTTGCAAAATATTTGTGAGGTGGCGAATCGATGGTTGAAAGGGCATCGTTGTCGGAACTTCACCAATGGCTGCGAGGTCATAAACTCTTTTGGCCATAGCGGCTTTTTTCTCTGGAGCTTCTTCAACTCCAAAAGCCTGTCTCTCCATGCGATCGAAGTCTTCATAAACCTTAATCACATCAAGATCGAAACTCACTGCAAAGTCTGTGTTTGATTTATAAGAAGCGAAAATCCAACGAACCATTTCTGGTTCATAGACGTTGAGAACATCATTAACGGTAACCAGATTTCCTTTGGAAGAACTCATCTTTCCGCCCATGCCTTTAAAAGACACGAAGTCGTATTGAAGATAAACCGGAGTTTTCCAATCGAAGATTTCGACGATTTCTTTTGCCGTCGTATAAGATCCACCTTGTGAAGAATGGTCTTTCCCACCTGGCTCGAAATCAACTTTCTCAAAGGCCCATCTCATTGGCCAATCAACACGCCAGCCAAGTTTGATTCTCGAAGTTGTGTTGATATCTTCTTTTCCAGAATGTCCGCAATTACAAGAGTAGGAGAGGAATTGCCCATCCCACTTCTCATCTTTGATTTCAGAGTCACGGTTACATTTCTCACAATAAACTGAAGTAGGAAGCCAGTCTGCAGACAGAGGCTCAGAGCGATACTTATTGAGAATGGCCGCGATCTCATCACGACGATCAAGGGCACGCTTAATAGATTCTTTATAAGTTCCTGCACGATATTTTTTGGCTTGATAGAGAGGCTCAACCTCAATTCCCATTTTCGCTAATTGTTGTTCAAAATTGTGCTCGTGATGTTCAGCGTATGAGCCGTGTTCGCCATAAGGATCTGGAGTATCAACAATGGGTTGAAACATATATTTTTTGAGTTCTTCTTGCTTAGGAAGATTCAAAGGAACTTTTCTAAAAGTATCGTAATCATCCCACGAAAAAATGAAGCGAACTTTTTTACCTTTTTTGCGAAGGCCGCGCGCAACGATATCAACCGTCATGACTTCACGAAAATTTCCAAAGTGTACAACACCTGAAGGCGTAATCCCGCTTGCTAATGTGTAGAGCTCTTTATCTCCACATTGCTTGATGATTCGTTCTGCGGTCATATCGGCCCAGTGAATAGCTTCTTCTTGTGACATTATGATGATCCTTTGTTGGCCCAAGTGAGGGGATACCCTAACAAAATTATTGGGTTATGTCGAACTGGACCAGGCCATTTTCTTGCGGTAGCATGACACCATCGTTAATCAATGGAGAGACCATGATTTTCCAACTGCTCATTAGAGCACTCTTTATCTATCTTGCTTATACCTTTTTTAAGGCCGTTTGGCGCAGTTATAAGACTATTGAAGGCTTTAAAAAGGCCGCTCAGACTGGTGCTGGAGCTGCACATGCAACGAATGTTAATACTAAGAATAGTGCCGGTGTTTACGAAGCTGAATTTCGCGTTGTCTCTGAACGTGATCAGTAGTTGCCCATTTATTGAGTTTTATTCTTTGCCGTTGGCACTTTAGAACGGGCAATTTTCTTCCTAAATATCTGAAATGTCGTTTATTTTCGAAATCACTCAAATCATTTGCGAACTCTTGAGATAATCATCGAGTACCACCAATCAAGCCTCGTAGCACGTTGGCAGAAAATTAGGAGATTGGATCATGAATCAGCGTTTTGATGTTCTCTTGGTCGACGACGACCCTCATTACTTAAATCTTATGCAGTCTATTTTGAAAGGCCATGGCTTGATGATTCAGACCGCCAGTAACGGCGAAGAAGCGCTTAAGCATCTTGAGCTTGGTTACTGCGACCTGCTCGTGACAGATCTCTTTTTGCCCATGAGCAACGGATTAGAACTTTCTAAAAAAGCTTATTTAAAAATGCCAGTTGTGGTCGTCGCTAAAGAAGATGAATCAGGTTCATTTGACGTGAATATAGGCCATTATTCCCATTGCTTTCTGGATAAGAAGAAGCTCGAGACCCATCTTGTACGCGCCTGTGATAAGGCCCGTGAACGCTTTGGAAATAAAGGTAAAGGCCTAGCCGCTGCCTAAAAAAATCCAATAAAATTTAAGTTTTCACAATACCTGACCGATATGCTTAGCATGAGTATGCGTATTGGAAATCAAAGCTCAGTTCAGACTATTATGGCCAATCTTCGAAAGGCCTCTGAATCTCAATCTCAAGAATTGGGAAGATTGTCTTCTGGTAAGCGAGTTGAGAAAGCAGCTGATGATGCTGCGGGCATCTCAATGGGCGCAAAAATTGAAGCTTTTGTTCGTTCCCAAAGACAGGCCATTCGCAATGGTAATGACGGCATCTCTTTTGTTCAAACCGCTGAAGGCGGCCTCAACGAAATCTCTAATATTTTAACTCGAATGCGTGAACTCACCATTGAAGCGGGTTCAGATACGGTTGGTGAAAATGAGCGCGGTTTTTTAGATAAAGAATATCAATCCTTGTTAACCGAAATTGATCGTATTGCGGAGTCGACTTCTTTTAATGGAACCAATGTCATCAATGGAGATGGTAAGGGTGAGTTGCGATTCCAAATTGGATCTTTCAAGGGTGAAGAAAACGCTATTACGTTCGATACCGATGGCACTTATGCTGATACAGGGACCATTGGAGTTGTCGGGACGGGAATCTCAGATAAAAGTGATGCGCTTGATTCAATAGAGTCGATTGATGAAGCGATTGATAATATTTCAGGACAAAGGGCCTCACTTGGTGCTTTGCAATCACGGCTTCAATATGCAGTTAGTAATCTCGATGCATCAGTGATTAATCATGAACAAATGCGCTCAGTGATTGTTGATCTCGATGTGGCAGAGAGTTCTGCTAAATTGGCCAGAGATACAATTGTTAAAACTGCCGGAGAAAGTAGCCTTTCGATGGCCATGAATTTTCCAAAGTCTGCACTTAAGCTGATTTCTTAAATCCCTCTATATAAGCTAGGTAATGAGGATCGCTTTTCAAGTGTCGCTCTTCAGTTTTTGCTCGAACAAAATAGATCCCCCATAAAACGATAAGTGCTGTTACTCGAATCCAAGGATTGGCGGCTTGGTGATGGGTAATAAAAGGAACGCTGATGAGAAGCCAGGCTAAACATTTACTCACGTAAGCGGGATGTTTCATCCAACTATAAGGTCCGTGCGTGATGATTCCTCGATTGGTCAAATTAGAAAATCGAATTCCAAAGGAAATGGTGGCAAAGGTATAAGTTCCAAGGCACAGGACGATCATGATCAACCATGGAATTTGAAAAAATGAATCTTTGAGCCAGAACCACCAAGGGGGTCCCTCCATATAATAGTGAAAATAGAAGCGATCCAAAATTGGCCAAAAAGGAATATAGCAAATGAGAGCAATCGCCCAGCCGATAAATGTTTTTTCAGTTGACCGAATATGCGAATGAAAGATTTTGAAAGTTAGTGCGTAGCCAATGGTGACAAAGACCACATCGATGGCGAAAAAAAGTTGATAACAGAATTCGTAAAAAAACCTAGGTTCTAGAGAAAAGGATATTCCATTGACGAGAAACGTACTCATCTTTGCTTCAAGTGAAGTAAACATTAAAGGAAAGAAAAAGGCCTTGACGGTCCATCCTAAAAATAATTGTGAGAGTATTGACCATCGGGGTTTTTCTTTAAGGATTATCACGTGCGCCAAGTGCAGATAAGGATCTTGGAGATCAACAGATTTTTTGTAACGCTCGCAAAGAGCGAAGTAAGGAATGACCCCTAATACCATCAAAGGAATCATTCGATACATGAGTCTTCCGAAAGGAAGATACATCTCTTTCTGATATTCTGGAATAAGCAAATAGAGAGCAATATAAAAGGCCCAAAGACAAAAAAGGGCAAATGACTTTTTAAGGACAATTGGATAATCAATTTTATGGGGATTCAAAAACTGAAATTGATAATCAGGAAGTAAATGAACTTTGGAGCTCACGAAGCTCATCAAGATCATAGGAAGTGCTGTTAGAACTAAAGAGAATAAAGCCGCACTAAGAGGGCGAGTGAAATTTAAAAGTTTTATTAAAATAAGTGAAATAAAAAAAAAGAGAACCCCTACAAAACCATCTCGCAGTCTTATGGCGCTTGGGATTTTACTTTTCAACATGAAATTCGACTCGTCGGTTTTCAACTTTGGCCTGGGCCCATTCTTCAATTGGCTTAGGTCGAGTTTCTCCATAGCCTTTTACATCCAACATCTTTTGTTCGATTCCTCTGGTAATGAGGTAATCCTTGACCACTCTTGCTCGGGCTTCAGACAAAGCTAAGTTGTATTCTTCATCGCCAACGCGATTGGCATGGCCTTCGATAATGATTCTTTGAAAGTCATGGCTTTCATCTCTTAGAAGTTGTGCAATATGATCAAGAGCATTCTTAGAAGTATCATTGAGTTCATGAGAGTCGTGATCAAATTTAATTTCTTCACGAATTTCAGCAATCTTCTTAATTAGTTTTTTCTCACGTTCTGTCAGCATCGACATCAACGTTTTAAAATGATAACTCTGCTTCATATGTGGCACATATTTTAAGCCTGCCAACACTCTGAGTTCGCTCGAGCCTGTTCCCCCAATATTTCCAACTGAAGAACCGACGTTTAGGGCCAAGTTTTGAGAATACTCATAACGAGCACCCAAATAAAATTCGCCAGGATTTTGATAACGCTTAAAAGTGCGGGAAGTTGTTCCTTCTGCAATGACACCCCATTGATCATTGAGAGGAACATGGGCGCCTGCCGCCAAATTGATTCGATTGCGATAATCTAGGTCTTTATACTTAGCTTGAGAGTTGTACATATAACCTGTGTTGAGAGTGAGTCTCATAAAACCGAGATCACGTTCATAAGCGAGCTTGAGACCGGTTCCCACTCCACCATTGCTGACGAAGAGATCTTTATTACCTGTCGCTAATTCAATTTCAGGTATGAGAGCAAAAGAATCCTTCACTCTGTCTCCTGTCAGGCGATACTTTCCAATAATCTTACTATCGCCCATGGCATATTGGGCATCTTGATTTGGAGTATAAACATTGGCAGCAAAGCTGCTTATGCCTAAGAGAAATCGATTTGAAGCTTGAAAGCCAACACCAAAATGAAGAGCATTAATACCTTGAACGATTGTTCCAATTCGCTCGGATCGATCAGGCGTTGTAATCACTAAGGGATCTTGAACATAATTATAATAGGCTGAGAAGATAAGTGTTTCGTTGGGAAGCGAGCGGTTGGTAAGAGTATCCTCTGTTTGCATGTAAATAGGAGAGTGTGAATGCTGCATGAGATTTACGTTTACCGCATTTGCCTGACTCGAAAGAAAAAGGAGTGAGCCTATGATTTTTTTCATCTTATCTTACCCTTTGAAATCGTAATTTTAATATTGGACGATCGACAAAAGTGTCATCACTAATCGAAAAATTCCATTTTTTATGACGATCAAGAAGATGACCTAAATTCTCAACAGGCCAAGCAAAAAGGTCCTTGAGAGAGAAGGCTTGATTCTCGCGAATAAAGATATTTTCATTGTCGTCCCATCCTGAATCGAGCGTGTCTTGAAAGAGCGTCGTTGGAACCATTTGGTCGTAGTCATTGACCCAAAAAGCACTATTCCACCAAAGCATTTTGACTAAAAAGCTCAATCCTATTCTAGGAATCTTGAGAATTCCTTTTCCTGAACAGACATTAGAATTCAAAAGACATAACAATTCTGTTCTGTAGTTTTTTCCAATGGAATAATAATCGGCGACAAGCTCCGCATCTTGTATTTTATATTGATTATCTGGAAGATCTATTTTTGTAAGATCAAACTGAAATACCACTTGACGATTTTTCACACAGTGATGATCGTGACCTTTAGGACAAGATTTTGTTTTAACTGTATCTCCAAGTTCAATCGTCTTTACGATTTTTTTGTAAATGAGGTTCATCTGCTTGGCCTCATCACTAGTGACAGCGTGAGCAGGTACTTCGATGAGGACATATTGAGGCGGTTGATTCGGATCCGTTGGCGGCCAATTCGGATCTTGAGGTACCGGTTCAACTGGAGTATTCCCAGATGTCGAATTTCCAATTGTTGGTTCTTCTGAAATATGAGGATTTCCACAGGCCACAACTAATATACTGAGCGTAAACAAAACCATGAGTTTCTTCATATTCCTTCCTAGAATGTGATCGTAATTTATTGTAACGCTGTGTTGTATACGCTGCAGGCACAGGCAAATTTGATCTTATCTGACTAAAACGGTAAGTGAAGTTTGATTTCAAAATCCATTTCAACCGCGACTTTGAAAGTACGCTTAGGTATTGCTTTTACTTCAACTTTTGGAAAGAGATAGAGTTTTCTTTGTCCCTTCATCAAAGGCACAAGGTTGAGAAATTTAGTTTGATCGGAGTCTCGATTCATTTGAAGATCCATACATTTCTTTTCACAATCAAGTGTATGCTTGGTTGAATCATACTTTCCTAAACGTAATTTTACGTCATTTGAATTTAGGAGATCATCATTAGAAATAAGAATATCGATACTTTTAATAAAGTCGAGTTTTGCTTTTTTAAAAGTCAGCCATTGATAAAGCTTCACTAACGGATTGTTTGATTCTTTTACACTTCCAGGAATAATCGTTAGTCGAACACGTTTGATTTCGATGGAATGAACAATATCAAGATCCATAAAAGGAAGTTCTATTTCTGGGGCTTCTTGATCTACTTCCCAGTTCTGAGAAAGAACGAGGAAAAAACCTGCGAAGATATTTCCCACTTCATTGAGAACTGGACCTAAGATCGGCAAGGGAACGTTGTTTGGCCTTTGAACATCAACATCATCGAAACGGTATTTGGCAGTGAAGACAATAAACTCTGAATCTTCGCCCTGTTGTTGAGCAGTTTTTTTAGGTTGGGCAAAAGGGGTTATTGATTCTGATTTTCCGCAGGCGGAAACCAAAGTAATAAGCATCATAAAAGCGATGAGCTGACGGAGATTCATGAGTGTTTTGTACTTTGTGGGCCTTGTTATGGCCATTAGGGATTGAAATAATTACCCGATTTAAAACAGCGTAACGCCCTTATTTCCGGTCCATTTGAGATTGAAAAGAAAGGTCGGATGGGTGTGATCATTGCGATCGTGATGGACTCCTGGTCCCAAGAGAGCTGACCATTCACGCCATTCACGTCGAGCAAAGAGAATAGCCATATTGGTTGTATTGGCGAAGTTTTTCATCACATTGTATTGATTAAGCACTCCCACAGAGTATTCAGGATCAAACTTGTAACCAATTAAGGCCGTGTCTTGGGTCAATATATCTTTGCCCGCGCTTCCAAGAAGCGAAGAGAGTTCATCGGCAAAGACGCGGTCATTTTTTGAAGGATCTTGATAAGTCATTCTCCAATCATTCATCAAATAGAATGATCCGAAGGCCATGGCATTTCGGAAACCAATGTATTGTCGAGAAAAATTGCTATCTTTACAGACCACTTGATCGCAATCAAATGTTGGCAAGCTATTGCTCATTCGAATCAATGAGCCTGTGCCCACGTAGAGATCAAAAATACTTATGGGTGCTAAATGAAATTCAAAATTATAACTTTGCAGTGTTCCTGAAGTTTGGGCCATAAGGGCTGCCCGAGTATAACCGTAGAGAAATTCTTTTTGCGGGCCAGACTTATCCCAAATCTTTATACCATATCCCACTTGTCCTTTAAGAAAGACGGCAAGAGGATAGTGGCGAAAAAGAGATTCAGCACTGTAATCAAGTTGAGCAAAAGCTGATGAACTTGAAAGAAGAAAAAGAAGCAACCACTTCATTTCTTCGCCTTTTCATTGATCGCTTGTTCGTATTTTGAAATTTCATCTTGAGAAAGATTATTGCGATCAAATTTTTTCAGTGAATCAATGCCTTTTTGCATTTCATCGCACTTATGTTGTCCGCCATCCATATTACATGGAACGTTTTTGCGTCCTTCTTTGGTCCAAAAAATTTCATTACCGCAATACTTACATTTCGCCATTTAATCCAATCCTAGTTTATTTTTAAGATCATCTTGAGAAATCTTTCCACTATCAACTTCGAGCCGAACGAGAACCATCGCTTTTTGATAATCAGCGAGGTCTTCAGCATTAACTAAAGCCGGATCAATATGTTTTTGATCTTTTATATTAGAATACTTAACGGCAGAACGGAGAAATTGAACGGCATCTTCAAATGTTTTTACTTTAGTCATTTTTAATGTCCTAGATAGGCTTTTTGAATTTCAGGATTGGATAATAGCTCGGATGCAGGACCTTGCATAGCAATCTCGCCAGTTGTCAGTACATATCCGCGATGAGCAATTTTAAGCGCAGCGTAAGCATTTTGTTCTACTAAGAGAATCGTCATTCCCTTTTTATTAAGCTGAACGATGGCCTCAAAAATGGCCTGAACTAAAATGGGAGCAATACCCAATGAAGGCTCATCAAGTAACAATACTTTGGGCTTTGCCATGTAGGCGCGGGCAATGGCAAGCATTTGCTGTTCGCCACCAGAGAGGGTTCCCGCTAATTGTTTTGATCTTTCCTTGAGCTTGGGAAAAAGTTGGATCATTTCTTGAAGATCGGCGCCAATTTTATCATCTTTGCGAAGGAAGCTTCCCATTTCTAAATTTTCTTTAACAGTTAAGTCTGGAAAAACCAAACGGCCTTCTGGAGATTGGGCGATGCCCATTCCTACAATTTTATGCGCCGGAGTTCCATTGATGGGTTTACCATCATATAAAATTTCTCCACTACTTATGGGAATAAGACCTGAAATCGAATGGAGAGTGGTTGTTTTTCCAGCTCCATTACTTCCAAGAAGTGTCACGATTTCGCCTTCAAACACATCAAGATTAATGCCATGAATAGCGTGAATCGCGCCATAGTGAACATGCATATCTTTTATCGAGAGTAAGGGATCACTCATTTTTATCACACCTCTGTTGTGCCGAGGTAAGCCTCGATCACTTTAGGGTTATTCTGAATATCTTTCGGGCCACCATGAGCAATGAGTTCGCCATGATCAACCACATAAATACTTTCACAAACTTCCATCACGAGCTTCATGTCGTGTTCAATCAACAACACGGCAATTTTAAAATGATCACGTACCCAACGAATGAGACCTGTTAATTCTTTTGTCTCGTTTGGATTCATACCTGCCGCAGGCTCATCAAGGAGTAAGAGCTTGGGGTGGGTTGCGAGAGCGCGAGCAATTTCAAGTCTGCGCTGTTCCCCATAAGGAAGGTTTTTGGCCAAAGAATCTACTCGATGTTCAAGCTTCATTATCTTAAGCAACTCAAGTGCTTCAGCTCTTAACTTATTTTCTTCTTCATGAAAAGCCTTCGTTCTAAAAATAGAACTCGCGAGTCCATATTTTAAACGAGAGTGGCCAGCAATGCGAATATTGTCGAGAACTGAGAGGTCTTTGAATAATCGAATGTTTTGAAACGTTCGAGCAATACCACCTTGAGTAATAACTGCTGGCTCTTTGCCACTGATACTCTCACCGTTAAATAAAATTTTTCCGTCACTTGGTAAATAGTGTCCCGTGATCATATTAAAAATAGTGGTTTTACCTGCACCGTTGGGTCCAATCAGACCAATCAAATCATTGGCCCCAATCTTCATAGAGAATTCATTGACGGCCACGAGACCGCCAAAGCGCATGGTGATGGCTTGGGTTTCCATAATTGGATTCATGACTTACCTCCAAGCTTTAAAAATTTAAGCGGATTAAATTCATGTTTCCCAAAGAGACCTGTGGGACGAATCATCATAAGAAGAATAAGAATGATCGAGTAAATAACCATTCGCCATTGGCTGACCGTTTCTCCAAAGAAACGCAAAAGTTCTGGCAAGATGGTCAAAATAATGGCCCCAACGATGGCACCAGTAATCGATCCCATTCCACCTAAAATAATCATGAGAAGAATGATCACTGACCACATAAAAGTGAAATTGGTAGGAGAAATAAATTGAGTGGTGTGAGAAAAAAGAGCTCCTGCTACACCGGCGAAACCTGCACCAACACAAAAGGCAAGAGTCTTATAGCGAAAAGTATTGATTCCCATACTCTCTGCCGCAATTTCATCTTCACGAATAGAGATGATGGCGCGTCCATGAGTTCCTCTGACGATATTTGCGATCACAACGATGGTGATGACAACCCATAAATAAACCCAAAAAAGATTTGAGAGTTGAGGAATTCCGGTAAAGCCACGAGGACCACCGACAGAGTTCATATTCATGATAACGATTCTGATAATTTCACCAAAGCCTAAAGTTGCGATGGCCAAATAATCACCTTTGAGTCGCAAGCAGGGAACACCGATAATCAGACCTGCAATTCCGGCAGTAATAAATCCAATAATACAACCAAAAAAGAGAACGATAAAACCAGGTAATGGTGGTGCGACAAAAACGGTGAAGGCGGCAGAAGTATAGGCGCCAATCGCCCAAAATCCTGCGTGGCCAAGAGAGAATTGTCCGCACATGCCGTTAATCAGATTGAGTCCGACGGCCAAGATAATAAAAATGCCACACATCTGTGTGAGGTAGAGAAAATAATCCATTAGACTTTCTCCCTTCTGTTGACACCTAAAAGCCCGGCAGGCTTGAAGAGTAGAATAATAATAAGAATGGTGAAGGCAATAGCATCGCGATAAGTCGCCATCCAAAAACCGACTACTAAATTTTCAGCAACACCTAAAACGAGGCCGCCTAAAACCGCACCAGGAATAATTCCTATTCCTCCGAGGACAGCAGCGACGAAAGCTTTAAGTCCGGGAATCATACCCATCATAGGATCCACTGTTCCGTAGTGAAGTCCCACTAAAACGCCGGCAGCACCAGCAAAGGCAGCACCGACAAAAAAGGTGAATGAGATAATTTTATTTGTATCAATTCCCATCAATTCTGCCGCTTTCATATTGTATGAAGTTGCACGCATGGCCTTACCCATTTTAGTGAAGTTGACCAGCCAATAGAGAAAAAGCATCAAGACAATTGAGGAAGTCACGATGAGTATTTGCGAAGTTGAGAGATATACTTCTCCGAACTGATAAGTTTTATTTTCGATTGAAGCAGGAAAGGCCTTTGGGTCAGCACCGATAATCATTTGGCCGGCATATTGAAAGAATAATGAGATTCCGAGTGCTGTGATCAACGCAGGAATTCTTCCAGCATGGCGAATGGGACGATAAACAATTCGCTCTATAATAACTGCAACTATTCCAGAGCCGATCATCGCCACTGGCATGGCAAGGGCGAAAGGCATTCCAGAGAGAATACAATAGTAACCAATAAAAGCGCCAATCATAAAAAATTCGCCATGGGCGAAGTTGATCAGTTTAATGATCCCGAACACCATGGTGTAGCCGAGAGCAACTAAGGCGTAGATTGAACCTTGTGTGAGTCCGTTGATGAGATAGTTGAGGAGATCCCAAAAAAAGTAACTAATGTTTGAATCCATATTCCTCCCTGAAAATAATGGGGCTCAAACCATGAGCCCCATCAAAAGTCTTAAACTATGGATTAACTTTTTGCTTAAACTTCATCCCAGATACTGTTGTTTCTAGCACAACCGCACTTTTCTTAGCGTTACGGTTTTCATCGATTGTGATGTTACCTGTAATGCCAATGTAGTTTTTAGTTGAATTGATAGCATCACGAATATCAGAATGTGAAAAAGAATTTGCTCTCATGATAGCGTCGGCCATAACCAAAATACCATCATAGCCTAAAGCCGCCATGGCGCCTGGTTTCGCTCCGTAAGCTTTTTCGTACTCGCTCACAAATTGTTGAACTCTTGGATCAGTATCTTCACTTGAGAAGTGTGAACTAATGTAATTGCCGTTAATAGCTTCTCCGGCCAATTCTTGAAGCTTAGGAGAATCCCATCCATCACCACCAAGGAATGGCATGTTCATTCCCATACTGCGAGCTTGCTTAATCATCAAACCAACTTCTGTGTAGTAACCTGGAAGAAAGATAACATCTGGATCTGCTCTTTTAACTTTTTGAAGAAGAGATCTAAAGTCTGTGTCCTTTTGAGTATAAGTAGTGTCGTTATCGTTAGAGACAACTTGACCACCCATTTCTGTGAATTTAGCTCTGAAAACAGAAGCTAAACCGCGAGAATAATCTGAGCTGTTATCGATAATGATAACGGCCTTTTTCTTGCCTAAAGTTTCATAAGCAAACTTGGCCATCACAACGCCTTGGAAAGCATCAGTGAAGCATGAACGAGAAATATAATCACCTGTTTGAGTCACTGTTTCGTTTGTCGAAGCAGGAGTCATTAGTGGAACACCTGATTGCTGAGCAATAGGAGCACCTGCCAATGTATTTGAAGAAGCAACAGAACCAATGATGGCCTGAACTTTATCAACTTCGATAAGCTTACGAACAGCGTTTGCACTTTCTACTGGTTCACCTTTATTGTCTTGAACCACGATGCGAATTTTTTTACCTTTAACGCCTGTTTCATTCAGGCTTTTAAGAGCAAGGTTAATCCCGTTGACTGATTCTTGACCGTAAGTTGCGATAGGACCTGTCATAGGGAATACGGCACCGATGACGATTTCATCGATGTT